>Ga0315274_10000048_pt1 | contig 181242 bp, 138 predicted proteins | sample YL17G02_20_MG_FD_203700 | JGI IMG/M metagenome (GOLD analysis project Ga0315274, IMG submission 203700) | Sediment microbial communities from Yellowstone Lake, YNP, Wyoming, USA - YL17G02_20 | ecosystem: Environmental > Aquatic > Freshwater > Lake > Sediment | place: USA: Wyoming | collected...
ATCGGTGCGGTCAATGAAGCGGTAGGCGAGTACGAGAAGATATTGCAGGAGGATATCGATTTTGGAACGCTCCAGGGAAGGATAAAGCTGCTGGGCAACTGCGGACCGAGCTCCCTAAGGAACAAATCTATAGCGGTCGTCATTTCACAACTTGGCAGCAAGGATATTTTCGGGCTTTGGGGAATAGACTTTAGACCGATGGAGATCACAAGGGAAGCCTTGAACATCTCGTTCGGCCAGGACCATAATAACTTTGGTTTTGAGCATTATATAAAGGGCAGGTATAGGGCGGCTGAAGAGGAGTTTGAACTGGCCATACAGCTTGATCCGGATTTCCATCCAGCCCTGAACAACCTGGCGGCGATGTATTTCAAGTCCGGAAGGCTTGAGCAAGCGGAAACCAGGCTTGGATCAGCCTTATCGATCGATCCGAACTTCGCGGTCCTGCACAACAATGAAGGAGTGCTCAATTATCTGAAAGGGGATCATAAAAAAGCCATAGAGAATCTTGAAAAAGCAATTGAGATAAATCCCAACTTATCTTCCGCTTATATAAACCTGGGGGATGTATATTATCTTCAGGACAAGTGCGAGCAAGCCATATCCATTTGGAAAAAGATAAAGGATTTCGACCCCCTATCCTCCGTTGCGAAGCGAAGGCTCGCTTTTAGGGTCATCGAACAATAAATGCCAGTGCCTGAAGCAAGAAAGTGTGATCTTTGTTGCGCATGTTGCACATGAAGTGCTCGACTTTCCTAATCGCCTTTCTGTTAACGGTCCTTCCATTATGCGGTTCTTTTGCAGAGGATATACCTGTTAAGATCAAGGCTGAGGACCTTAAGTACGATCAGGCAGCGGGCATAATCGTGGCAAAAGACAGCGTAAAGGTATACTTCAAGCAGGTGGAGCTGCACTCGGATCGAGCCGTCATAGACCTTAACGCGAACGTCGCAACCCTTGAAGGCAACGTTGAGATAATCACAAAGGATTATTTCGCGACATCAAATCTGGTGACTTATGATATTTCCGCCGAGGTCACCGTTATCTTCAACATTAAATCGGTGATCACCGCCCCGGAGGTAAAAGGCAAAATATATCTGACCTCTCAGACCCTGAATGATTACGTTGATAACCAGAAGGGCTCTGAGAGCAGTGTGACCACCTGCGATTACGGCGATCCTCATTATCATGTCAGGTCAAAATGGTTCGAGTATTATCCGGATGAATTCCTGGTGGGATTTTCCAATACTTTTTATGCGGGCAGTGTGCCCATGATGTGGACGCCTGTTTACATATTCAACCTAATGAAGTACAGGAATCCCTACAATTTTGTGTACGGGCAGAATGAAGTGGAAGGAAGATTCTTAAGGACCCAGTTCGATTATTTCTTCAGTAAAAGCCAGAACGGCGCTTTTAAACTGGATATTACGGAGAAAAAGGGCACTGGTTTCGGGATCGAGCATGATTATGTTCTGGATGCTGCAAATGCCGGGGTCCTTTACCTTTATAAGATCGACGAGCTTGATACAGGCCTTAAGGATTCAATAGTGAGCATAAAGCATAATATAAAGCTGGATGATTATTCAAGGCTATCAGTATCCCACCATAATTCAAATATTTACAGGGTGCCTTCCGGAAGGCTTGACGAGACTGGCGGATCGCTGGCTTACAATTTCGATGACGGCAAGAGAACGCTGGGGCTGAACATGGGATTCCTTGAGAACCGCTACTCGCTCTCCCACAGCGAATCCTTGGGCATCAACCGGTCGGAAGGGGACTCAAGGTCTTCTTTTTCCCATGACAGGACGCAGAGAACGGCGATCCCCAAATGGGACAGGCTGAAGGAAAGGTTCTTTCACGAGCAAAATTTCCTTTCCCCCGATGCAAAGATATCTTTTGACATCAATTATTCCAAATATGCTACCGATGAAGGCGTGGTGGCCGATGAAAAAATGGAATCGAGGATCGACCTTTCATATAAGGGCTCATTTTATGCTCTTAAGCTTGTCCAGAGCTGGTATGTCGACGTTGACGGCTCTCTTTATACAGGGGACGAAAATTACGAATATCTGGAGAGGTTACCGGAGCTGACGGTAAGCCTTAATCCGGTCATTTTGGGCGGCTTCACGTTCAACTTGGGTGGCGGGATCGCAAGATACCATGAAGCCAAGTATATCCAGAGTTTAACAATGATGAGGCATATGACGGCAAATCGATACTATTTCGGCGGTTCCATGAACAGGACCGATGATATCGGGCTTGGCACGTCACTTAGGCAGTCATACGGTCTGGACCAGTTCCTGTATGAACCGGGGGACGCGCGATATCAGTTCAGGGAAGCAGTCGGGGCGGAAACGAACCTTTGGGGATTCTTCAGGAACAACATCGATCACAGCAGGGCGATCTCGGAAGGCAACACGCCGTTCTTTTTTGACAACATAGGCAGCAATTACAATAACATCAAGGAAAAGATCACCCTCTATTATCTTGACAAAGTGGTCTTTACTGTCGATGGCGGTTATAATTACTACACAAAGCAGCATTTTGATAATGTGGCGAACCTTCTTGTGGTCCCGAACGAGAAGTTCAGGATGACCATGTCCGGAGGATACAGTATAGAGGGTAAGAGGTATAGGGACCTGTCGGCCTCGGTTACGTTCATCCCTTTTCCCAGGTTCACGAACACGGGCGGTCTGGTTTATGACCTTAATAACGGGAAACTTGTTTCGGCGAACAGCCTTGTTGACCTGGAGATGGGGGAAAGCTGGGAATCCAGGTGGCACTTCAAGATGGGGCAAACATATGACTTCTTCTCGAGCAGGTACATCCTGAGGGACCTGGCAATTGTAAAAGACCTGCATTGCTGGGAATTATCATATACTTATACGGAATATCTGAGGGAGCACAGGATCGGGATGACCCTTAAAGCGTTCCCGAACATGCCGGTCGGATTCGCGACCGGAGGGCAGGGATCATATTTTGAGGGTTTCTGGGAAAACCTTCATTTTTAGGAGGGGATCGTGGTAAAGACAAATAGATATTGGCTGATAACGATGGTCTTCATTCTCATGATGTTGTCGGGATGCGCAAGGACCGTGACCCCGCTTTTCCCGCTCGGCAAGACCATAATATTTGACGTGAACTTTAAAGAGGACATTGACGGGTCGGCGAACCGATATTATGTTATCTTGCGCTCTTCATCTTCGGCCCAGATACCGTTCACGCCCATAAAGTTCATTGAGCCGGATGACATACCGGATCAGCCTGAGGTGAACTATGCTGATTTTTACGGTACCTGGAACTATTATTTTGTGCTTGAAGGCAATACGGTATACCTTGCCTCAGGGCCATTCTCCACGACAGAAGCGGTCACAAAGGAAACGATCGCAATATGGAACGGGAGCGAGCCAAGGAATATTCGCATAAGTTACGACATAGAAAGGCTGTTTCCGTCCCCAACCCCCACAGCGCTATATTTTGACTTTGTTACTGTCGGTATTTCTGATAAAATAGTAAAAGATAACTTGTCGCCTGTGACCGGCAACGTTTCGACGCAGAACATAAATACGACCTATGCAGGAACGTTCGTGACCGGCTCGGACGAGGCAACACCCGGGATACCCGGGGCTTTGGACATTTCCGGATGGAGTGTTTCGGTGCAATGAAAGGAGATAGGATGAACTTTTTATTGTCATTGGTATCAGGACTGATAATGTGGCTGGCATTCCCTCCTTTTTCGCTGTTTTTTGTCATTTGGGGCGCCCTTGTTCCTTTGTTCGTGGCAATAGCCCGCTCAAAAACCATCAAAGAAGCGTTCCTTCATGGAATGCTTTGCGGATCATTCTTCTTCGGCGGAGCGCTTTTCTGGATCAACACATTGACGCAGTGGGCCGGCGCCTGGGCGACGGTCGGGTACGCATTGCTTGTGGTCTTTCAGGCGTTGTTCATAGCCGCATTCTCCTCTTTAATGTTCTATATATTGAAAAAACAGAAGGGTCTTGAGGTCATCCTTATCCCAGTAATATGGGTGGCGTTCGAATGGCTGAGGTCGCTCGGCCCTTTTGGTGTTACCGGCGGAGGGCTTGGATATTCACAGGTGGATTTTCTGGTCCTTGCGCAGATCGCAAGATTGTCATGCGTTTACGGTATTTCACTGCTAGTCCTGGTAGTTAATGTGATCCTGTTCGAACTGATCATTTCCGGGACCGATTTATTGTCCAAGCTGAACCAAAGGAGAACAGAGCTAGTTGTGGTCGCGCTTTTATTTGTTGCAGTTCTTAGCTACGGGACCGTGCGGCTCAGTCAGGACTTTACGCGTACAGCAAAGGTGAAAGTTTCGGTGATCCAGGCGGCGATACCACAGGACATAAAACTTGATCCGGGCCAGGTCTACCCGATAGTCGACCTTCATGAGATATTGAGCAAGAAAGCTTTATCTGATAGGCCGCAGATAATCATATGGCCTGAGACCGCAGTGACCACATACCTCAATCTTGCGTCCAGCGTGCAGGGCCAGATAGTCAAGCTCGTTCGGCAGAGCAAAGCATACTACTTGATAGGGGTCTCCCATACAACCGGGAGCAGGAACTATAATTCGGTCGCGGCGTTCTCGCCCGACGGCAAGGTCGTGGGAAGATACAATAAGCAGCGCCCGGTCCCGTTCGGCGAATATTTGCCGATAAGGCCGCTATTATATCCTATCCTGAAAGGGATCGATCTTTTTGCCGAAGATTATCATTCGGATCCTTCAGGGAACATAATCGACCTGGGGATAGCGAAAGTGGGAGTTGTCATCTGCTTTGAATCAACCTTTCCCGCCCTCGTTAGGAGCAGGGTCAAAAAAGGCGCGGACTTCATAGTTGTAGCGACCAATGATTCATGGTTCGGCAGATCAGCGGCACTGACCCAGCATTTGCAGGCATCCAGGATGAGGGCTATCGAGAACGGGGTATATGTTGTACAAGCGGCGAACACGGGCATTTCCGCTATAATCGATCCTGCCGGAAGGATCTTAAAAAGGACAAATATCGATGAAGAAGCGATACTTACCGGCGATGTTCATCTGAAACACGCAAAGTAATCCTCCCCCGAATTGACTTTAATCGAACTTTTCGACTAATTCGATAGAAACCCTGATTACGTTATAAATATGACAAAATTGATGAAGCCTCTAAATTGATCAGTTTTGAAATCAAAGATCATTTTAAGCGATATATATTGATAGGAAGGCAATAACATGACGATGGTTGTAAGCATACAAGGATTATTCGCAAGATTGCCCTATTCAGCAGGAGACCTTAAACCTGTAGATACCAAATTATTGGAAGGGGCAATAAAAGGGCTGACCATAAATATAGGCGATTCTCTTTCTACGCAAAATGAAAGGGAATACGCCTGTCACTGTGTAATATCGCCAAGGGACGGATTCGGATATGAGGGTCAAGTTGCTGCTGCCAAAGAAATTGCACAAAAGGGATTCAATTGGGATTATCTAACTCACCATATGACCGTGATGGGTCGCAGCGTATGGTGCTTTAAGGGCGCACATGAAGAGGGCGTGTCTAAAAATTTTCCCATCATACAGATCGACTTTGACGGGACGGTGCTGCCTAAGAGAAGAGCCGATATGATCAAGCAAATTATTATTGGGCTTAGAATGGAAGATGAAAGATTACGACATTATTGCTTTGATCTTTTAATGATCCATTACGGGGTGGATGCTATCGGCATACCTGAACACGGTATGCTGGCGATCAAGAATCCCAAAAGTATAAGATCTATAGAGCTGATAATCCCCGGCACAGGAAGGGCCGATCCAGAAGAAAAGAATGTGGTTTAGCCCTTAGCAGATTGAAATAACGCATTATTAATTTGGGATATATTTCGAGAAAAGTTAAACATGCGAAGGGATCATCATCTCGAACATCATTTCACTGGGCGGACCTGTAAAGAATAAATCCACCTAACCCCGCAATGATTATGTTCGGGGCCCATGCCGCGATAAAAGGTGACAGCAGCTTCAATTCCCCGATAGCCATGAACATGAATGTAAGGACGTAATAGAAAAAGATTATCAGGACTGAGATCCCCAGACCTATGGAAGAAGCGCTTCGCTGAGGTGACAGCCCGAGCGGCGCCCCAAGAAGAGCGAAGACAAGGCAGGCAAAAGGGATGGCCCCTTTAAGATGGAACTGGATCTTGAGGTCGGCCGTGTCGGTCCCCATCTTTGTTTTTAACGCGATGTATTTGCTTAATTCCCTCATGTTCATTTCCTCGGGTTTTCGCTCGCCGATATAGAAGTCCGCCGGAGAATATTTTATTGTCATGCGCTGTTCCTTGAACTTTATGGTGTGTTTGTACTCGCCATCTTCGGAGATCAGGTAGATCGTCCCGTCCTTGAAAAGCCAGGTATCCTTCTCCTTTTCCCATTTCGCTTCTTTGGCATTGATGATCTGTGAAAGCCTGTTGTCCGAGAACTCCTGGACCACCACACCCTCCATTATGTTGCCTTTGAGCTTGCTTGCGTAGAACATCCTTGTCAATTTGCCGTGGACGATCTCAGGCACAAGAACATTGTCCTGGATCTTTGGGGTATGCCTTGCGGATGACTCGACCATGAGGTCCTTTGCCGCCTTTTCTGACTGGGGAACGACAACCTCATAGAAGGAAAAAGTTATTAAGCTTATGGTAAAACCGAAGACGAGAACGGGTATTAACATCCTGTAAAGGCTGATGCCGCCCGCCCTGAAAGCGACGATCTCAGACGATGAAGAAAGCCTTCCGAAGGCAAGGAGCGTGGCAAGCAGTGTGGCCATCGGGAAAATATAAACGACAACAGAAGGCATTTTATAGACAAAGACCTGAGCCGCAATGTAAAGAGGCATCCCTCTTATAATGACCGCCCTTACAAGGTCAAAAAGTATCATGCTTGCGGAAAGTATCGCGGAAAAAGCGCCAAGCCCGAAAAGGAACGGGTCAAATATCTCTTTTACGATATATTTGTCTATTATCTTTATCATCATCAGAGCTTGAACTCTTCGCCGAGGTAGAATTCCCTTGCGCTCTTATGGCGTGCTATCTCTTCAGCCTTGCCCTGGAGGAGCACTTTACCTTTATGGATTATGTATGATCGGTCGGTTATGGTGAGGGTTTCCCTTACATTATGGTCGGTGATGAGAATGCCAATACCTTTCTTGTCCCTAAGGTACACTATTATCTTTTGCAGGTCGGAAACGGTCTTGGGATCGACGCCGGTGAAAGGCTCATCCAGCAGTAAAAATGAAGGGTTGGTGGAAAGCGCCCTTGCGATCTCGACGCGCCTCACTTCGCCTCCCGAGAGCTCGTAACACTTCCTTTTTTGAAGATGTCTGATCCCCAGCTCATCAAGGATCTCGGTCAAGCGGTTCGTTTTGATGTCCGCTTTCAAGCCGGGATTCAGCTCCCAAAGGACAAGGATATTCTCCTCCACCGTCATTTTCCTGAATACGGATTTTTCCTGCGGAAGGTACCCGATGCCCTTTTGGGCGCGGATATGCATTGGTGTGTTAGTTATATCCTCGTTGTCAAGGAAGACCCTTCCCGAGTTCGGACGGACAATGCCGGTGACCATGTAGAAAGTGGTGGTTTTCCCCGCGCCGTTCGGGCCAAGGAGCCCTACGACCTCCCCCTTACCAACATCTATGGATACATCGTCCACGACCCTTTTACCGTGATATTCCTTTGCCAGATTTTCCGTTCTTATCTTCATTCTATGCCCCTTTTGAGAATTTGATCATCTCTTCAAGTTTTTTGCGCGCTTTTCCGGAATCGATGGTTTCTGCGGCGATCCGGATGCCTTCGAACATGTCCTTTGCTTTTTTACCGACCATTATCGCCGCGGCGGAATTAAGCAGCACAATATCCCGCTTGGCGCCCTTTTCCTCACCGTTCAATATATCGTTCGTGATCTTTATATTATCGTTAACCGAGCCGCCCAGAATATCGTCAAGGGCATACCTTCTCATCTTGAAAGTCTTGGGTTCGAGAAAGTAGTTCCTGATGTTCGATTCTTTCAAATGGGATATCTTTGTCTTATCCGACACGGATATCTCATCTATACCGTCCATCCCGTGCACGACCATGACCTCTTCGGATCCAAGGTTCTTCAGCACCTGGGCCATAAGGACCGTCAGCTTTTCGCTGAATATCCCGAGTACCTGGTTCTTAGCTGATGCGGGATTCGTCAGAGGGCCAAGGATATTGAACACGGTCCTGATGCCTATCTCCCTGCGTGAAGGCATCGCGAATTTCATTGCGGGATGGAAGTTCGGGGCGAATATGAACCCAAAGCCGACGTCCTCGATGCTTTTTTTGACTTTTTCGGGGGGCAGGTCGATCTTTACGCCAAGAGCCTCAAGGATATCCGCGCTGCCGCACTTGCTTGATACCGAACGGTTCCCGTGTTTTGCGATAGGTACGCCCGCTGCCGAAGCGACAATTGCTGATACCGTCGATATATTAAAAGTCCCGGAAGCGTCGCCCCCGGTCCCGCAAGTGTCGACAAGGTCCTTTACTTTCGGATCTATCCTGACCGCATTTTCCCTCATCACTTCGGCGCAGCCCGTTATTTCTTCGGCGGTCTCGCCCTTCATTCGCAGCGCAGTGATGAAAGAAGCTATTTGCGAGGGGGTGGCCTCGCCCTTCATTATTTCCTTCATCGCGGTCCCTGCCTGGTCCCTTGAGAGGTCGTAACCGTCAACCAATTTTTGGATAAAATCCTTTATCATTTAAGATCCCTTGCTTGAACAGCTGGAGCATACACCGCTTGAACAGCTTGAACAAGGCCCTGTCTGTTCACCGCCTTCATGGTCCAGGTCATCCGATTTTGATGCCATGCTTCTAAAGACGGTAAATACCCTTGAGGTCTTTTTGCTCTTACAAAAAGGGCAGGACGGGGTCGCCTTCTCGTTCATCCCCTTCTGTATCTCGAATTTCTTGCCGCAACCGGCGCACTTATAATCGTAGAAAGCCATATCAATCTATTAATTATACATTATTTAAAAAAGGAAATCATTAACTGTCACCCTGAGCGATAGCGCCTGCCTGCCGGCAGGCAGGAAGGGTCTATTAACATAAATTAGATGGTAGACTCTTCGCACCTTAGGTGCTCAGAGTGACGGATTTAGATAGCTATGGGTTCTTTGATATGCTTTCTGTGGAGCTTGAGCTCGGAAGCATCAAGCGGCAGCTTTTCGCCCTTTAAGATGGCTGTAACAACTTTTCCGGCGGCGGGCGAGTGCATGAACCCGTGGCCGGAGAATCCGGTGGCGATGATCAATCCGGGAACATGATCGTCTATTATCGCGTGCTTATCCGCGACCTCATCACTCATAGTGCTCAGTATCCTTTTGACGGAAGAGCTCTCGGTCTGAGGGAACCTCTTGATCGATGCTTCTATCGTTTCCTGTTCACTCTCCGCCTGAAGCTCAAAATCGACTTTTTCTTCTTTCCCCGACATCCCCACGAGAGCGTCCTCGCCTTCCTTCTTGATGTACCAGCCTGTCGGGATCTCCATTATTACTGGAAAATCGAATTCGAAACCTTTTACAACGAGCACGTACTTTCTCCTGCGGACAAAGGGCAGGTCGATACCTATTGTTCTTCCGAGCTCCTTTGACCAGGCTCCCGCCGCGAGTATGACCTTCTCTGTGCCAATGATCTTTCCTTGGACTTCGATACCGGTTACCTTATCGCCATTTTTGATCAGCCTGTTGACTTCCGTGCCAAGATTGAACTTAACGCCGCTTTGCTTTGCTCCTTTTTCGTAGATCTCAAGAAGCTTGGCCGGCTCCGCTATCCCATCCTTGCCGTGGAAGCTGGCGCTCTTCATCCCTTCAATATTAATGTATGGAAAGCGCTTTTTTACGTCAGCCGGCGTCAGGTATTCGCTCATGACCCCAAGATCGTTCTGCATCTTCACTCTTGGCATCGAGTCGGTTTGCATGTCCAAAATGAGATAACCGTATCTTTTTATACCGATATCGAACTTCTCAAGCTCGGGGAACGCTTCAAGCGAAAATTTAACATTTATCGGCGTTGTGAACTGATACCTTATGCCTCCGGAGCAGTACTGTGTCGCTCCCGTGCCTAGGAGTTTTTCTTTTTCATATAACGTGATGTCTTTTACTCCGGCCTTTGACAGGTAATAGGCTATTGCCGTCCCGATTATCCCGCCGCCGATTATCGCTATCATAATGCCAGTTATTCTACTTTATTTTACATTATCGTGGAAGAGGGAAGTACGTTTCAAAATCCATAGGTCAGCGATACACGGTGCACGTTCTCTTTTGAAAGGATATCCTTGTTGATATAAGCATAGTTGACCTCGATGCTGCCGCTTTTTACTCCAAATCCCGCAGTGGGAGTTTCATTGTAGCCGATCCTGAAGGACATATTCCTTACGTTCAGCTCAGCGCCAAAGCACGCTTTTGGCTGATAATTCGGCTGGAGCACCTGTGATACGTCCTGCGCAAGCAGGAGTTGATTCCCGAAGAACGGGAAAGTTGACGATATCCCCGTTTTGAGGATCGCAGGTGATCGTTCTGATGTTCCCGTTCCCAAGGACTGATGATTGATCGCATCCTCGACCTTAAGACCGAAAGACAGGTTTTCCGAGGGGGAAAGGAGTAGCCCGATATCAGCCGAATAGCCAAGGCCTGAGCCGTACTGCCCAGCCATATCGGGGAAACCGGAAGTCAGGTATTTTACGACAACACCGATCGACAGGGTGTCGATAACTTTGCAGCCATAGGAGAGCAGGTATATGTTCGAATAATAGTTCAGCGTGCCTATGATATTCGTTTCATCCATTTCGGTCGTGGCAAGTTCTGTCCGAAGGATCCCTTCGGTCGCCGCTTGTATCCAGGAGACCGCAAAAGTACCGCTACAAACGGGCTGTGAATAGGATAAATAGTACAGGTCGGTATCGGTTTGGATCCTGGCATGCATCGTTGTCAACAAGGGCGCTCTTGTTCGCGGTAAACATGCGGGATTCAATATGCCCGAATCAGGATTATCCGGCAGGGCAGTATAGCAGCCGCCCATCGCTGACGATCTTATGCTCACATCTTCGGCAAAGTCTAATATTTCGGAGCCAGCCTGCTCCGCAAAACAAAAGTAACCAGTGCGCAGTAACCAGTAACCGTAGATCAAAATCAATACAATGATCTTTGCTTTTCTCATATTAGTAATTCCTTATAATTGAACAATTATTCAATTCCACAATGACCAATTGTTGTGTGCTCGCCTGCCGGAAGGCAGGGCTTCGCACATCCATATTTGGTCTTATAGTGGATTGCACCGATAATCCTTTCTATCTCATCTATTTCCTTTAAAAGTGCATCAAGATCCTGCTTGTCTTTTTGGTTGATGATAAGGCCAGATTGACTGATTAGTTCCAACCAGTATTTTGTTTCTCTTGCCTCTTTCTTTGAGATGGATATCTTATGGATAAAATCTTTTCTTGAGGCAGCAGAGTCGGCTTCCTCGAGGTTCGCACCCACGGAAGTGCCAGCCCTTAATAATTGGTTTAATAATATCCTGATCTTGTTGTCTCTGTTTGGCTTAAAAATATACCTTGTAAAGTTCACGCTAAATCTTAATGAGCTCTTTTGTATTTTTTCATAATTCATATGTTCCTCCTTTTATATATTGTGCCTCAGGCACTCATTAATTGGTCATTGTGCAATTCATTAATTGCATCATTTAAGGACCACAATTATCCCTTTAGCTTTTATTACGATGCTATTTCGACGGGCTATTACATCGAACGGATAAACACCGTTCCGCACGATGTCGCCGATGCCGTTGCGGCCGTCCCACTGGACATCGTTATATTTGGAGATGCTTTGCCCGCAGGTATTGCCTATAAGGATCCTTACCAGAGAGCCCCTGAGATCGTAGATCCTGATGTCGACCTTGTCAGCGTTATCTGAGAGCTGATACCTGATGAAGGTCCTTTCCTTTGTCGGATCAAAAGGATTTGGATGATTGAGAACATTTGACACAGTGAATGCTTTATCAATAAAAATGGAAAGCGCCTCGAGCGATGTGCCCTGAAGCATCACCGGGCGCATAATGCTGCCTCGGGATATGAATAGAGCATTTCCAGGATAGATAGGCTCAAAATTGTACGGCACCTTCTGAAAAAAGACCTCGGTTGTCCCGCTCCTTGAATCTTTCCATACAATATAGATATTACCCTCCGAATCCTCGCACAATGACGGATCTTTCGGATCTTTGGCCTTGAAGGTCAACTGAACTCCTTGCATCCATGAGATCTCCGGCTCCGTTATGGAAGAAGGGAAGGCATATTCGTTGTTCAAAAGCTGAGTTTCCGAATGTGCTCCTTCTTTCAATATAACACCCTTTATGTAATGCACTTGACCGTTGATTATCTCGGCCTTATGGACCGTTCCGCCGGTTTTCCCCCAGTACCCCAGTGTGTTGTCAAAATAGTAGTCGCAATCGCTTTGCGAAGGCATTGAAGGAAGGGACCAGCTCCTGCCGCAGTCATTGCTGGATATCGAGTATTCGTCAAATTTCCTATCGAAGAAGTCAACTAAGGTGCTTGCCTTGCCGGCGAGGAGCCACGCGGATGCCCTGACCCACGACATATATAGGCCCTTCTTTAACGTCATATTGAAGTCGTTCCCGCTGCTGGTTGACCTGAAGATGGAGTTAACGGCACTGGCCTTTCCGTATTTGAAAATCTCATGCTGTGAAGTTATTCCCGTCTCAGCCCCTGTCCTGATCCTTGCGCTCACCTGTTCATCGTTAACGATGAAATAATCCTCATCATTGCCGGCCTCACAAGCTACGACGAACCGCGTCGTGTCGACCGCAACGGGGACCAGATATTCCCTGCAATAATATTTGATCTTAATCATGCTGCCGTAATAATTGGTGACCGAGTCAGGATCGACCGCGTAGACGTCCACTATGACCTTCGGGATGTCCGACCAGCGCGTGAAGTCAGCAAGCGCGGCGTAGCTTCCCTCCGGCAGGTCAAAGTAGTATGTGCCGCTCATGTTGTGATCGAAGATGACCTTTTTCCTGAAGTTGTCGAAAAGGGCGCAGCGCTTCTTTTCCGTTGCGCCTCCGACATTGTACGTGACCACTTTTACCGTCTGCCTCTTTGCCAGATAAAAGCATGCGAGCTTGTTTGTTTCGGAATTTGCCTGTGCTATCAACTTGTAATTCCCGCTGCCGTCCGCCCAGTTGTTCAAATAAGGCCTTTTCGGGTTCGTTCCGCCCGAAGTGAGCTTTTGATCGTCTTCAAGCAAGACATCTCTGCTTGCGGCAACAGTGTTGCCTGCCTCATCGGTTAAAATGATCATCAGGTAATATGTCCCTTCGTTCATGTACAGGTTTTCATCGTTCCGGCCGTCCCATTTTTCCGAATAGGTCCGGTTGCCGTCCAATGATCCGTCGGGCATGATCTGTCTTATCTGCCGGCCGCCCTTGAACATCGATATGGATGTTCGCAGCGGACTGGTATTTTCACTCCCAAGCCTGAAGGTGAATTCCGCAGGCTGAAAATAGGGATTAAAAACTATCGAGCCGGCGCCTTCGAACGCCAATGTGGGAGATGTATTGTCAATCGCAGTGGTGTTGCTCGCTTTTTCGGAGAAATTCCCTATAGAGTCCTTCGCGATGATCCGGATCAAATAGTCGCCGTCAGGAAGCGATGTTCCGTCAAGCATGCCGTTCCAGGTGAACGAATGGATGCCCGATGGGCGGCTTTCAGATGCTTTGTGGACAAGAACATTATCCTTATCATATATCTCAAGCTCGACAACCGCTTCATTTTCAAGCAATACGGAAAGTCCAAGTTCATATGTCAGATCAAGATCATCCTTAATGCCGTCGCCGTCAGGCGAGTATGCTGTAGTGCAGGAAAGGACTTTTAATGACGGCTTGCTAATTATCTTTATTTCGACGCTTTCCGAAGTAATGATACCGTTTGCATCGGCAAGCTCGATCAGGAATGAATAAGGCCCTTCATCCGCGTAGCCGTCGCCGTTCCTGTCCGCCGTCTTTACTGCGGTGTCGCCGTACCATATTTCCGAAAAGGAGCCCGAGGCGCACGCCACGTTCTTCGGGAGTGTCTTGACGGTTTGGCCTGTTCCGCTTAATACTGATATGCTTTTTCTTGTTCCTTGACCAGCATTGGCAATAAAATAGGAAAACCTTGAAAAGCAGCATATCGAGCCCGGGCAGAATATCGAAGGCGATACGCTCGTGTTCGATATTGCAGGCAAGGACGGGGACGGATCTTTCAGTTCAGCGGAGGCGCTCATTATCTCAATTGATACGGCGGCAGCGATCTTTTCGTTGAAGTCCGATCCCAATTCAAGCACTGCCAAATATGATTCCGGCGATATAAGTTCCCCGTCGTCCAGATTTCCATCCCATGTTGTCGAGATCTCTGCCTCCAAGGTGGAGTCAATGCTTTTAAGGACTTTTATTGTGTTTGATCCCCTGCCGCAGACCTTAAGCAAATATGAGTATGCAACATCTGAGTCGATATGGGCCCTTATATCGATGTCACCGTTACTATCCACATAGGCGAGGAAGTTCCTTATCCTGGGTTGTTTGAGATGGTGGAAAATGCCGTGTTCGATAGTCACCCCATTTTCAAATAGAAATAAATTTGAGCCATTCTCCGATAGAATGGACACGCTTACTTCCGAACCTGTTCCTTCAAGACTGACAGCAAGCTCCCTAAGGTCTTTCTCGTCCATAACTTTCAATAGCGTTTTATCTCCCCTCCAGATGTATGCTTTCGAGTTGAACAGGGAGATGATCTCTTTGGCGGGGTCTGTAGTGTCGATATCAGCATAATATGTAGGGGAGCGGCTATAACAAGCCAATGTGAAACTTGCCGTTATTACGATAAAAATCACTAAAGCCGATATCGATTTCATTCTGTTTTCTATGATAAGCAATTGTTATGCCAATATTGATTTACGCAGAAAACTGCAATTTATCCCTATATGTTGCGATAAATATGCGGTGATCTTATGAGCCGTTCCCGTATTTCCTGGCCGCAATGCCGGGGAAAGAGGAATATCATGTCTATAGAAAGCCTTAATAAATATTTCCGTGAGTTCAACCGCCTGGCCAAGGGGGATGCGTTCATAAACTCCGATCAAGACAAGAATGACTATGAAAGGGTCATTTCGTCCCATCCGAACAAAAATGAAGCCGCAAAGGATGGCAGAATAGATTTTTGGGAATACATGGAAGCGACCGCGCCGGCAGAAATAAAGGGGAGGGCGAGGGAGACCGTTATATTCTTTTCGCAGAATTCCACCTTCGATAGGACGCGCGATCCTGAGGCTTTATTGGCCATCTTCAAAGACCTTCAAGGGAAAGATCATCTGACAAAAGAGGAGACGGAGTTTAGGTTCAAGGTTATTGAAAGGATGGTAGCGGCAGCCTGGACCTATAACGAGAAAAGGCATGGTATCGCAATAAAGGCATTGGTAGGAGCGTTAGCAATGCTGCGGTCCGATGAAAAGGATATGGCGTCATTGATCATGCATGCGTTGTTGGTCAATCTTAAATTCGTGGATAAATATGAACATTCGGAACGTATAAGATCGATTAATATGCTGTTTGAGGCATATAAGTTGATTGGACCGGAATTGCCTGATCTCAGGGTCGAAATAATAAATGAGATTTTCCATGAGCTGGATGATTTTGGGGAAAAAGTGAGGAAAGCGGTTTCGGATGTTATATATGAACTTTATATAAATTCCGGCACAGGGGAGCGAAAAGAAAAAACAGCCGTTTTCGATAGCCTTGAAAGATGGCTCAATTCTTCGTCTGCACCGACCTGTCAGCGCGAATTATCAAGCATCATGGAGAAGCTTGTGGGCATCGTTGATACGGAAACTGAGGCAAACCGGCGCAGGATATTCGATCTTTTAACAACGGCCTCAACAAAAATAAGTATCAATGTGAGAGTAAGAATATCCGATGGCATGAGCAATGAAGATATCGCGCAAAGAAAAAAAGTCATCGATGGGAAAATAAATGAATTAAGGGGAACTAATGAATATGTATCAAAATTTGCCGCAACGGTCCTCGGGAATATTTATGTGTCGCTTAGCCCGGATGATGACAATTTAAGGGCGATGATAGTGAGCGAGATCATCCAAAAGATACCGAACAATGGCTATGATATATGGGGATATTATAACAATGCGTTACTTGTAATTTTCAAGGCCACGACAAACAATGAAAGAAGGATAAGACGGCAGATATTTGATGTGATAGCGCGACAGGTAAAGCAGGCCAGCTGGCTTGGGCATTATTTGACCGAAATATATGCGAGCCTGAGCGATGATGAACATGCGATGAGGAAAGAAGTAATTGATCTGTTAATGGTAGCGGCAAATTACCGTGAGCTGGCCGCAATATGTGTAGCAAAGAATACTAAAAAAGAAGAGCGAGAATCGATCGTAGAGCTGATTATGAGTAATATTGCGAAGGATGGCGGATCGAATATCTCATATCTTGGAACAATATACGGCGGCCTTGGGACAGATGAAGGACCATTAAAAGAAAGGATACTCAAGAGGATATTTGAAGGATTGGAAGGCGATCCAGAATCAAGTGATTATACGGGTTATTTGGCGGCGCTCTATGAAATATTCAAGCAGGGGGTACCGTTAAATGACGATCTAATGTATAGGGCTGTAACGGTCATGATCAGGGACATAAAGAAGCAACGAGAAAAAGAATACTATGATAGGGGAAAGTGTGAGTTTAATGGGAAGATCCTATGCGCGATTTATCCTTTGGTTAAAAATGATGGCATAAAGGGACAAATAACGGAAGTGTTATTGGCCGGAGGGAAAAATAAGATGGGTTGGAACATTAGTATGTCGATAGAAATACTGGCGATATTCTATGAGGCAGTAGGCAAAGAGGATGAACGAACAAGATCCTCCATAATAGAAAAGATAATAAGCACTGATGGCATAGTGGCCTCATATGATAGTGCCAAGGCGCTAAGGGACATGTTAAAGATATGTATGCCAACCGACAAAGCGCTCATGCAAAAATTGGTAAATTATGCGACGCGTTCGGTTCTATATGGTGATTTCAGCGTAAACGACTGGGCCATTGACATACTGGGCGATATCGTTGAAGGGATAGTATCATGCGATGTTGAAACAAGGAACAGGACGATCGCCATGCTGATCAAAGCGCATTCAAGAACGCTCAGCGACTATCAATGTTGCAGGTCTTCGCACACAAGATCGGTCTTGTGCGATATATATGTGAACCTGAGCGAGGATGAAAAGGCAAAGAATTGGCGTATTATAGAAGCCATAAGGTCCGGCATAGATGATAAATCAAGTAACAGCGATGTGCCCGACCTTATCGGAAAGATATTCCTGTCCACTCCCCCTGAAAATGTGCTCATGAGAAGAAGAATGTTCCGCATGATACTTGAGCTGGGGGGGAGAACCTCAAGTTGGTCAGGCCAACCTTCAATAAGACCGCTTTGCTGTATCTACACGAACTCCGGGGAAGGCGACCAGGACGTGAGGGATACGATAATCGATATCCTGTTCGGAGCTTATTGCCAGAAGAGCGACGCTGTCTGCTATGACGACGGGATGCTGGCCAGGAATTTTGTAAGGTATGTACTTAGATACAACAAGGAAAACAACAAGAGCCTGTGGGAGCGATACATCGATATCGCGATACGCAATATCAGGACGGGCAAATATGCTTCACATAACATCAATGTTCTCGCTGATGTTTATGAGGGGCTTATGCCGCAAGAGGGACAAATGAAGCGCAAAATAGTCGATGCCGTATGCCAATGCGTGAGATCGAGGGATTGGCTTGATGTAGTTCGCTCGATCGAGGTGTTGGGACGCATATTCTCATATTTGGATTTGGCTGAAAGTGACATGAAAAAACAGATCATTGTGACGGTCTTATCAGGATTGGGGAGCAAGGATCACAACAAAAGATATTATGCCTCAGGGATGATACAGCAGATCATGAAAAACATAGTTGAAAAGGAAGCAGAACTTACTCGCATCATCATTAGCAATTTATTAACGATGCTTAATGATAATGATGACGGGGTCAGGAAGTCAGCGCTTTCACTGTTGTTAGAGGCCTATAAAAGGCTTGATAAGAACGATCTGGAAATGAAGCGCGAAGTGATACGGGCTGTATGCCAAAAACTGTATGATGGCGCCTTGATGATCGAGGCCTTTGATGTTGCTGAAAAGATGCTCAGGGATCCGATCACTGACGATCAAGCGTTAAAGGATATGATACTAGAACGCATTTTCGAAGCGGCAAAAAGTGAAAACGATCGGGCTAGATCCAGAGCAGTTAATTCTTTAGGCAATATTTATTTAACGCTAAGCGAAAATAACGCAATTCTGAAGATGAGAATATTTAGCCTGATATTGGAAGGAACAACCGATACCTACGGAGAAGTGCGTATCGACTGTAACAATCAGGTCATGCATATATATAAGGATTCGAATCAAGGTATATTAAGGGGAAGGATTGTCGAAAGGATCAAATCGAACCTCAATCACAAGGACGAGAAGGTAAGGGGCGAGGCGCTAGAGCGCATGGCTGATATTTACAATAATTGTGGCGAAGATGAACAGGAATTGAGGGCATATGCTCTTGATATCATTTTTTCAACCATAGACATGGAAAGGTCCGGCAGATATGTCGACCTAAGCGCTTTGGATAAGCTTCTTGTGGATCTTGATAGGTCAAGCTTTGACTTCATGCTGACAAGGATGAGAAGGAAAAGGGGCGTTGAGAATATCAGGCTCTCATCATATGTATTCGCAAGACTGGTCACTCTTAGCAAGGCAAAATATAAGGATGAAGCTTCGAATATCCTTATTGATGCCCTTGAGGATGATGGGGCAAAGGACGTCGCGGGACGATTGATCGATCTTATTGGCGATTCAAGCGTGGAAGAACCAACGAAAAAGAAGTTCATTGAGGCTCTTTGGAGGGCGTTCAGGTCAACCGGCAATGCGGAGCTAAAGGCATATTTAAGCTCCATATTATGCAGGAGCGATCTTATGGCAAGGCTTGAGAAACCGGAAAGGCAAAAAGCGCTCTTGAACCATGGGGTGTCCTCCCTATCGGAAAGCGGTGACCTCGAGGTCCTTAAGGGCCTGAACGATAATCTTGGCAGTATATTGAAGGAAAAGGATATTCCCCTTGAAACAAAACTGTTCATCCTTGATAAGTATCTGGCTTTTATCATTGATCCAACTTCCTTCAAGTTCTATTCAATAAAATATGACGATAATAACTTTGATGCATTGATGATAAGAGCCCAATTGGCGACAGCCATATGCGAGAACCTTGTGGGAGCATTAAGCGGGATCAGCGACGCAAGGACCGTGAATGGCATGATGCGCAAGGTCCTGGAGAAAGCGCAGGCATACCTGAAAAGCGAAGACAGGAACCTCAAGGATGTCGGATATTTGCTTATTGCAAAGGCGTATAAGGTTTTTGTGTACGACAGGAGCGATAATGTCCCGATCCTGGATACGGCCTCGATCGATACAATAGAAAAGCTCTATGCAAGACCGTCTGGACCGTCAAGTTACATCTATTCTGACGGCAAGATAAAGGTCAAGATATTTTTCCAAGAATTCGTGAAAGAGTGCATATGGATCGAAGCATATCTTAATGAAGCTCACGGTTATAAAGTTGCCAGTTATACGCTGGCACGTGTTCCCGAGAATTTCTCCGTTGAGGACCTTAGGGCAATGAGGTTCAGCGGCAACAGCTCAGGAAGCGGTTTGCTTTTTCGGATGTTAGAGGACCCAATAAAAATAAAAAGACTGCGGGATTTCATTGTGGAGAATTCAGGCAAGAAGATAGATGTCCAAAGCCTGCCGGGGGATCAAAGGGATATATTGAGGGCATTGCTGTCCATAGGGCTGGTCGAACAGCGCGTATTCGTCAAACTGGGGACAAAGGAAGTTGCTTACGTCGACGGCAATGGCCAGCAGCATGAAGGCCTCTTGACCGTCGAAGTCATCGTGCCTAGAGCGCCTTATAATTATCATAATTTCAAAGCTTACCTTTTCAACGACCTGACCGAGGGATCGGATATCGATTATATTATATATAATGGCCATGCCGGGATGAGCCATACGCTGGCTGCGTCGTTCAAGGCGGCAAAGGCGTATTTCAGGGAGGCAATAATCCAGCTCTCCAACTGTTGGTCGCAGTCACACCTTCCCGATATCCAGCAAAAATTCCGATATGCGCATCCCATATTGACAAAGGGCGGAGGTTGGTCAAGGGATGGATGCATCATATTCGGATCGATGATGGAGAATATGCTTACGAATGGCACCGCGACGACTTACGATATGGTCCGGTCATCGATAAAGAAGAACGAGTTCAGTATTGGTGGGCAAAAGGTGAGGGAGATATCACAGGACAATTATTTCTTCATTTCTGACGAATATTTCCTCCAAAAAAGCGACGTTGACGGCGACGGAATTCCGGACATCAAGGATAATGAGTATACGTTCAATATCGTTGCCAGTTTCGAGGATAATTATGATGTGACCTTCAGGCCGGCATCAACTTTGCAGGCAAGGGTGGCGCCCGATTATAAGGCGGATGTGGCGGTTGGGGATATTAACCGCTATTTTGAAGATGACGGATTATTCCTGAAAAAATACAAGTGTGAGCTTGACAGGGAGACAAATACGACCCATAAAGGCTGGTATTCTCCTGAAACGGATACGAACGAAGGCGTATCGGTTAGGAGGGGTTATTGGGAGGATGTATCATATTTTGCAAAGCTCAATATCGGTTATGCAAATTGCGGCTTGCCGGCGCTGAGAGTGATCTCGCTGTTTGAGACAGCGATGCATATAAGCAATGAAAGACGGTCTGAAACGCTAGAAGCTAAGAAATACCTCGAAAAGAACTACTATGACGGCTTGCTGGCGACAGCGGAAGACATTAACAAGGAGAGAGATATCGAAGCCAAGGCACATGAAAAGCTGGGCCTCACCAAAGCCGATATAGATAAGGCTTATTCGATTTTGGGTATCGCCAATGATAAAGACAAGCAGCTTACTCTTGTCAATGTTGCAAGGGCCTTCCTTATCGCCGCTCAATCGATCGAGAAACTTTATATACAAGCAGGTACCACGGCAGATGAGAGGGACAGTCTTATCAGGCTCTATAATAGCTTCATTTCAACATATAACCTGCCAAATGTGGATTTCAAGGAATGCCTGAAGATCCTTGATATTGCTGAGAACATACCGATCATGTGGTATATCGCCTACATTGCAAAGAACGGGATAAAGCTCCCGGAAAATATGGGCAAAAGGAGCACAGAGAGAGGCTAACATGACTATCCAATCCGCAAGATTCATACCTTTCATGGGAAGCGCCGCCGGGTCGCCGGTTGTAAAAGCAATATCGGTTTTCCCCGAAGGGTTCGCCACGGAAAAAGCGATGGCCACATTGAATGAACACCCGGAGATACTCATCACTACGTTCAATAATAATTTTGACGCATACAACCAGGGATTTGAAAAGGTTACGAAAAGCGCTGTCAGGGTCACAAGCGGCGGGACTGAGGTTATCTCCTTTAGAAAAGATAGATCGGCCAATGTATGGAGGACCGATGATTCAAAGGTCTTTTTTCATACGCCGTCCGACGGAATGATAAGAGAGCCGGAAGAGAGCATAGAATCCCCTGCGTATCCTCACGCAAGGCAGGTGATCGACATAACGCATCATATTATGGGGGCGGAGCTGGAACTGCCGATGTCCTGCGTAGGGGAAAGGGAATTTGAAGAGAACAGGCCTATTTTTGCGTCGTCTTCCTCTTTTGCCTTCAAGGTGTATGAGTGGATGTTCAAGTTGTCGCTGATGTTCAACCTGGAGGGCATGAACGGCCTCGATCTTGGTTCGGGCACCGGCATTGTGGCGTTAATCGGTTCCCATTTCTTCAGGTCTTTTAGCGGGATCGAGAACCAGGGAACACTTCATTTATGCGCGCTAGGATCGGAAAAGGTGCTCAGGGAAGGCGGCAGCCTTGGAAACCGGACAAGATTAATGCTCGGCAGCGGCCTGTCGGATGAATTCGATATGTCACCTTACGACTTCGTATATATTTGCAAGCCCATCTATGATAATATGCAGAAATTCGTGGATAAGCTCCGCGGGCTCAGGTCCGGCGCGCTTGTGCTAAGCAGGATAACCCCCGAAATGTCCTTTGATGACGAGTTTGAACATCTGATGAGCCTTGCGCCGTATGAAAGATTCGCTGACCCGCACCTCTTCAGGAGAAAGTGATACTCTTTTACGCAAAGCGGGAACTTACAAATGCGGATAAAATCAGACTAAATGCCTAATCCCCGAAGAACCTGTATCCCATGGAGATGTATTCGTTGGCAAGGATATAGCCGCTCCTGCTGATGTCCGCGCTCTGATAGCCGAATTCAAAGTAGAAGGCACCGACGTCTCCCGAGGGCATTTCCAATCCATAGTAGATGTGATATCCCATGGAATTCAATTCCTCAGAAAGGGCGGATTTTAGGTTGGTCATGTAATAGCCGAGCCCTATCCCGTAGTACTGCTTGCCCCCAAAATACGGGCTTGGGAGGTAGCTAAACTGCAAGTTCCCTGTTATCGGCATGAAGAACCAATTGACGGTCCCGCGTATGAATTCCCCACGTTCGATCATGAACATGAAGTCTATTTGAGGGGCGATGGACATCTGCATCCCGATCCCTAGCCCGAGCGAAGAGCCGTAGCGGTCAAGGGCCGTAGATTGCGTTGACAGGTACATGTTCGTTATATAGCTTGTTTTTATGAACCAGCCGGAATTCATTTCCCTGCTGTAATCGCGCATCGGCTGCCCATACCCGATGATAATATTGTCCTGCATGATATAGCGGGGATGCATCTGGTGGTACTGCCTGATCGGAGTTGACGGTTGGGCGGGCGGCTGGGTGGGGGGTTCTTTCTCCTTATCCTTATCTTTATCCTTATCTTTCTTGTGTTTCGGGATAAGGATGGTCACAAGCTCCCCCTCGCCTACGTCCACCACCTGCTGGAATATCACTTCGTTATCCTGGGTCGCTTTTACGAGGTGGGACCCGGTCTGGATATTCTTGATCTTAACGTTATTCATGCCGACATATTCCTCATCAACGAATATCTTTATCTCTCCGCCTTCCGAGAAGATATTGAGCGAGCCGAATTTTTGTTCGGAGCCGACTTTCTGCTCGCAAAAAGCTAAATGCGACATTGCGATCATGAAGATAAAAAATATTGGCCAGAACTTTTTCATATTGAATAAATTTTGACATAATTACACCTTAATTACAAGCAAGCGGAGCTGACCACATAAGACACCTTATGTCATATTGATAACTCTTGAGATGATGGGTTTCGCCCTCCCATGGTTGACTTTCTATATATTTGATTACTATTGCTCCTATCCCACCAAAGGGCATGCCGCCATGCCCTTTGGAATTCCGCCGGCAGGGGACACCCCTGCACCCCTGCGCAGCAAACGCCGCCTCCCATCCTGTCCCTGCCTACAAAAACCCAACATGTCCCCCATCCTCCCTTTAGTGCTGCGCATTGAAAAGTGTATATTCTATTGGTTTGGTGGGGATGAGGGGGCTTGAGTATTCAATAAATGGGAAGCCAAGGTGCCTTCCACGAATACGAAACAGAAAACAACTTGTTATAGCGAGCGAGCCCACCGACTGCGTCGGTGAAGGCGAAGCGAAGCGTGCTCTGGAAGGCACTTGATTTTTACTTGTTACTTCTTTTGTATCCCTGGCCTGCTCTGTCGAGAGACCAGGGCAGGCAAGACAAAAGAAGTAAGAAAAAGAAAACGGGGCATACAATACTTTTAAAGATCATCTCAGGGGCAAAGCCCACCAGTTATTAGCTTCTTAACATAAGGTGTCATATTCGATTAAGTCAACTTATAGGAACAGGTAATATAGCAGCAATATTATGGTTTACACGGCGCAATATTTGTGTTATTATTCCTTTTTCTGGAGGAAACAATGGAAAAAGAAGAAGTAATAAAGAAATACAGGAATCATGGCACGGATACGGGATCACCTGACGTGCAGATAGCCCTGCTTACCAGCAGGATAAACAAGCTGGTCGAGCATCTGAAATTGAACATCAAGGACCACCATTCAAGGAGAGGCCTTTTACTTATGGTCGGTCAAAGAAAGAGACTTCTCAACTATCTGTATCGGACAGATAAGAAGAAATACTCAGCCCTTATATCAAATTTAGGGCTTAGAGCTGCGCAATAGCGGCGGTTAGGAGAAAGAGCGGACCTCACATGATCAAGAAAGTTGAAATGAAAATAGGTGGCCAGACTCTGTCTTTAGAGACCGGCAGGGTGGCAAGGGAAGCGGGAGGGGCGGTCATTGTAAGGATCGGCGACACGATGACGCTTGCGACCGCCACAATGAGCGAAACGATCCGCGAGGGCATCGATTTTTTCCCACTTCTTGTTGATTTTGAGGAAAAGCTCTACGCCGCCGGAAAGATACCGGGTGGCTTCTTCAAGAGGGAAGGCAGGCCCACAGAAAAAGCGATATTGACGGCAAGGCTTGTCGACAGGCCCATGCGTCCGCTTTTTCCGGAAGGCTTCCGTAACGATGTCCAGATAGTAGTGACCCCGTTATCTGTTGACCAGGATAATCCGCCTGACGTACTTGCCATGATAGGCGCTTCAACCGCGCTCACGATCTCAGAGATACCGTTCAACGGGCCGGCAGCAGGCGTAAGAGTGGCGAAGGTCGGCAAAGACTTCATAACTTTCCCAAACTCGGAACAGATGTCCAAAAGCGACCTTGATATCGTGGTCGCAGGCACCGCCGACGCCATCATGATGGTGGAAGCGGGCTCGGATGAGGTTTCCGAAGAAGATCTCCTCAAGGCGATCGAGGTGGCGCATGCCGAGATAAAGCAGATCGTCAAGCTTCAGGAAGACCTGAAGAAAATTGCGGGAAAGGAAAAGTTCAAGCCGGAGATATACGAACCGGATCCCGCCATCAAGAAATTCATAAGCGGCAAAGTCTCAAGTGATATAGAAAAGGCCTTGAACATAACCGACAGGGACAAGCAGACGGAAGAACTAAAGCGCATCGCCAAGGAGGCCGAAAAAAGCATAAAAGAAGGCAAGGACGAATCGCTGAAAGCCGCTGTTGAAGAGAGGCCGTATGATATCAAGAATGTCGTCGAAGAAGTGGAAAAGAAGATAGTCCGGGACATGATACTTAAGAGGAATGTCAGGCCGGACGGAAGAAAGCTCAATGAGATAAGGCCCATCTCCTGCGAGGTAGGCCTGCTCCCAAGGGCTCACGGCTCAGGCCTTTTTACCAGGGGAACGACTCAGGTCCTTTCTGTTGCTACACTTGGATCTGCGGGGGAGGAACAGAGGATAGAAGGGCTTGAACCTGAAGAGAGCACAAAAAGATACCTGCATCATTATAATTTCCCGGCTTTCTCTGTCGGCGAGGTGAAGCCGCTAAGGGGTCCGGGGAGGCGTGAAATAGGGCATGGCGCACTTGCGGAAAGAGCTTTGCTGCCTGTGATCCCTAATGAAGATAAATTCCCTTACACTATAAGGATCGTTTCAGAGGTGCTTATGTCCAACGGCTCAACATCAATGGCCTCGACCTGCGGGAGCACGCTTGCCTTGATGGATGCAGGCGTACCCATATCTTCTCCTGTTGCGGGCATTGCGATGGGACTTATAATGGGCGAGGGCAAGCATGCGATACTTACGGATATTCAGGGTGTTGAGGACCACCTCGGCGATATGGACTTCAAGGTCGCCGGCACCAGGAAAGGTGTGACCGCGCTGCAGATGGACATCAAGGTAAAAGGCATCTCGATAGAGATCATGAGGAAAGCTGTGGAGCAGGCAAAAGAAGGCAGGATGTTCATCCTAGACAAGATGGAGAAGTTGATATCAGGCCCAAGAGCTGAGCTGTCCCAGTATGCGCCAAGGGTAATAATACTTACTATCCCTGTTGATAAGATAGGGATGGTGATCGGACCCGGCGGTAAGAACATAAAGAAGATTATAGAGGAAAGCGGAGCACAGATAGACATAGAGGACGACGGCAAGATATATATAACCACGCCTGACGTGAACGCCGCTGAGAAGGCCAAGAAGTCGATCGAAGCGATCACTTTTGAGCCCAAGGTCGGAGAAACCTATCTTGGAAAGGTCACGAGGATAGAAAACTTTGGCGCGTTCGTTGAGATAGCCCCCGGTAAGCAAGGGCTTGTACATATATCACAGCTTGCCGACAGGAGGATCGCCAGAGTGGAGGAAGTATGTAAGATCGGTGATGAGTTCACCGTAAAGGTCATAAAGATAGACGAGCAAGGCAGGATAGACCTCTCAAAAAAGGCAGCTAGATAGAATAATAGTCTTCGGGCATTTTCCGTACACCATATTTTCATTGTTATATCAACAAAAATAAATTCATTATTATCAAAACTCCATGCAAGTTCCCTTGAGATAATCCCGATATATATGTAAATGGCCGCTAGAGGGCGACCATTTACTATAATAAAGGGGGAGAAACATATGAGTTTAGCAGGAGCAATTTTTCCGTGGGGTTATGATACAAACAGGGGGCAAATGAGATTTGGATCCATCAGCGGAGATGTGGATGAGGGGGTTGATATTGGGACGCTTGATGCGGAGATTGGCAAGATTACACTATCCAATTTGAGCGATGTAGATCCGCAGGATATCTATAATCGATATGGCAGGATCGGATTGGATAAGCTGGTTGCAAAGATAAGTGATCTTATGCAAGCCAAGAAGGATAATTACGGATTCCATTTATCTTCGGATGAAAAAGCGGCTACAAGGGATAAGCTTACACAGATAACCCAGATCGTGAAAGAAAATGGTGCGAGTATAGGCAGTATTTGCTGGAAACTCCCGCTCGCGGCATTAGCAACGCTCGGGATCGAAGCTCTTGCGATATATTTTGGCGGAGCATATATCTTTAAAGCATTGTGCGGATCTCCTGCGGTAACGACGGCAGTTGCCGGCGGATCTGGTGCAGCTGCAACTCCACAAGGACAAAGATTGCTTGCGCAGGCGAGGAACCTGGTGGATGTGGCAAATAAAATAAGAGAAAATGTATGGATAGGCACTACCGACAGGACAAGAACATTGGGATTTTGGTTGCAGGAAGGTGTGAAAAGGGGCGACCAGGCGATCACAAGAATAGTTGATGAATATGCAAGGCATTCTGAATATGGGAATTTAAAGTATATAGAAGGAAGCATTTTGCCGCGTCTTGAAACGGCGGTTTGCGAATTTAAAACTGCGGAAACAACTGTATCTTTCTTACAATCGCATGTTGGCGATTGGCAAACGATGCTGCCGCAAGTACTTTTGGGAGGGGTTGCGCTCGGCTTTGCGATCGATAAAGCCAGATCAATGTGGCCATTCAATCAACCTGCTCAGCTGCCGATGACGGCCGGTTCAGGGGAGCCACAAACAGCACCAGTAGTACCATAATATCAGGATATGTTAAAGATCAAGGGTGTCATTCGAAGAACGGATGACACCCTTTTTATGTTCAAAATATTATCTTAACCGGAAATCCCGTCTTATGATCTTACCTTCAATATATTCAATGTTTTTCTGCAGCCAGGTCGTATCGGCAGCATTAAACGATATTCCGCTTGAAGGGTCTTTTGAGGCCTTTTGCAGATCCTTAAGGAATTCAAGCTGCATTGACCAGGCATGCAGTTCATTTTCTATTATGCTTACCGCAGAACGTCCGTTCACTTTAGAAATTTCATGAAAGTATTCCATGTGCGCAGCGCCATGGACCATGAACGACGCGATAAGCCAAAGTTCCCGAGTACAATTATTATTTTCACTGTAAGTGTCGAATATGCCGGTCCTGCTGACCTCTTCTTCGACTCCCCAAAGTTCATCACAGGGGGATATTTTAATGTGGTCCTTTAGTCGGAGAACAAACATGATCGACCTCAGGTTCTTTTCAATATAATCAAGATAGGTTTGCCCGCCTTCCTTCTTCAAGCTGGCATACTTTATGAATTGTTGAGCGGTCACATTCCCTCCCTCAGCCAATCCCTTTAGATCGCTTGCGCGGATTGACACGGCACTTTCAAAGATGTCGTTGAGGGAGCCAATTGGGGAGCTTTCGATCTTCACGGGATTATTATCCATGTAAGAAAGGATCTCTTGCGGAGTGACACCGTTATCCCTTAGAACAGCTTGGAAATTTATCAACTTTGCATAAGTCCTCAGTGTGAGCAAGGATGAATATTGCGTAGCGTTCAACCGTAAAAACAAAACCCTCATTTTCGAAAGTAAGGCGAGCTTTGCCCGATCGAATTTCTCCGGACTATTTTCTCTTGAGGCGGAGTAAAGTGCCCTTGCGGCAGACTTTTCTTCCGCGTCCAGGTCAAGGCATCTTTCCTCAGGTGATCGTGTGAAGATCCCGCCCATTGCATTTTTCGCGACCAGAGCAGATAAAGCTATTAATAGAAGGTCATGCGACAATAATATCCCCCCCTTAAGGACAATACCCTCTTATATAATAATCGTCAAAAATAGCCCATAATTTCAATAAAAAACGCATTGTTTTCAAATCAGTATATAAATGATAAAATAGGGTTCGCCGTGAAAAAACTGGACATAGAAATTACCGATAAGGTCATCGCGGAACACGGGCTGACCAAAGAAGAATACGAAAGGATCGTAAAGACCCTCGGCCGAATGCCCAATATCGTTGAGCTTGGCATGTATTCGGTCCTCTGGTCTGAACACTGCTCCTATAAAAGCTCAAAGGTCCACCTCAAAAAATTCCCGACAAAGTCCCCAAAGGTCCTTGCAGGCCCGGGTGAGAATTCCGGTATAGTCGACATAGGCGACGGGCTGGCGATAACAATGAAGATCGAATCCCATAACCATCCGAGCGCGGTAGAGCCGTATCAGGGTGCCGCGACGGGCGTAGGGGGGATCGTCCGCGACATCTTTACGATGGGGGCAAGGCCGATCGCGGGACTGAACTCGCTGCGCTTCGGACCTTTATCGAACGCTAGGAACAAATATCTCTTTGGCGGTGTCGTGGGCGGAATCGCAGGATACGGCAACTGCCTTGGGCTGCCAACGGTCGCGGGAGAGGTTTATTTCAATGACTGCTATACCGGGAACTGCCTTGTTAACGCGATGTGCGTCGGCATAGTCCGCGTTGACGGGAAAACCGCGGAAGGGCATAAAGCAACGGAGATAGGCCCCAGGATCGTCACGGCCATCGCCTCTGGTCCGGGGAATTCCGTCATGTATGTCGGCTCATCGACCGGCAGCGACGGGATCCACGGAGCCACTTTCGCATCAGTTGAACTCTCGGAGGAATCCGAATCCCGAAGGTCTAACGTCCAGATAGGCGATCCTTTTACGGAAAAGTCCCTCATCGAAGCTTGCCTAGAGCTCCTTACGACCGATCACGTCGTTGGCATGCAGGATATGGGTGCAGCGGGACTGACATGTTCGACATGCGAAATGTCCTCAAAAGCAGGGACGGGAATGGAAATAGACATCTCGATCGTTCCGCAAAGGGAAAAGGGAATGAATCCTTACGAGATAATGCTCTCGGAATCGCAGGAAAGGATGCTTATCGTTGTCAAAGCGGGGACAGAAGATAAGGTCAAAGATATTTTCAACAAATGGGGCCTCTATTGCGAAAAGATCGGCAAGGTGACAAGCGACGGATTTGTCAGGGTAAAGGATGCGGGCGTGGTCGTCGCGGAGGTGCCGGCCAGATCGCTCGCTGACGAAGGACCTGTTTGCGAGCGGCCGTACGAAAAGCCCGCTTATCTGGATGAGGCCCAGGCTCTTGAATATAAAAAGATCAAGGTCCCGAAGAACCTGAACAACGTCCTTATCAAACTCCTCAGCTCCCCGAATATCGCCAATAAAAGGTGGGTGTATGAGCAATATGACCATATGGTCCAGACAAATACCATAGTCCTTCCGGGCGCTGCCGACGCGTCAGTCCTTCGGCTTAAGGATACAGGCAAAGCGATATCACTTACCACCGACGGCAACGGGAGGTACTGTTATCTTGACCCCTACACGGGCGGGATGATCGCCCTTTGCGAAGCGGCGCGGAACGTCGTTTGCACAGGTGCTGAGCCGATAGCCATGACCAATTGCCTGAACTTCGGGAATCCCGAGAAGCCCGACATAATGTGGCAGTTCGTAAAAGCCGTTGAAGGGATAGCTGATGCATGCAAGGCGCTCGGCATCCCGGTCATCTCGGGGAACGTAAGCTTTTATAACGAGAATAACGGCATAGCGGTACATCCCACACCAGTGATAGGCATGCTGGGACTGATAGATAAAGTCAAAACTCAAAATGTAAAAGGTAAAAGTAAAAAGGTGAAAGGTAAAAGTAAGGAAGAGATATTGTATAGCACGATGGATTTCAAGCATAAGGGCGACCTAATCGTGCTTATCGGCGATAGCAAGGATGAGATTGGCGGAAGCGAGTATTTAAAGGTCATCCACGGACTTGAGAAAGGCCTCCCGCCCAGACTTGATATCGACCTGGAGAAAAACGTCCAAAAGGCATGCCTTGAAGCCATAAGGTCCGGGATCGTCAGGTCAGCTCATGATGCTTCGGAAGGCGGCCTGGCGGTAGCTCTTGCGGAAAGCTCAATGTTCGGCGACATCGGAGCATCTGTAACGCTTGATCAAGCCATCAGGGCGGATTCGCTCATATTCGGTGAAACACAGAGCAGGATAATAGTTACGGTGGCGCCCAAAGACCTTCCCGAATTAAAGCGGATCGCAGGCAGGCATTCGGTCCCCATAAGTGCCATTGGAAAAGTGGGCGGTAAAAGAGTTATAATAAAGGGCAGCAGGAAGAATTTGATAGATGTTCCTGTTTCGGCGTTGAAGAAAGCGTATTTCAGAACGATCGAAGAGATGATGGGCTGAAGATAATTTCCATACAGAGGGCATTATGGACGCAACAGGGGTCTTGATAGTTCTTATATTCGTGATAACGATCTTCTCAACATCGACCGGAGGCAATCTTGGCTTTCCGGGAGCTCCCGCGGATAAACGCGTCCCCATCCATGCAAATGTGAATGCGGAAAAGATACCCGAGTCAACCTTTGTGTCGGTCGCGGGCCAGAACGTGGAAGAGCAAATAGGGAAATTCATACTGAGCTATACGAGCAAATCTTCAAGAAAAGTCACGTTCTGGGACGCTTCACTGATGGCTTCCAGTATGGTCAGGTATGGCGGTCGGTATGACGTAAACCCGAAGCTAGTTTGCGCGCTGATCGCCCGGGAATCGGCCTTCAATCCGCAGGCTATCTCCTCTTCGGGAGCCATGGGTCTGGGGCAACTCCTGCCCAAGACGGCGGAATCCTTGCAGGTAAATAACGCGTTCGATCCAGACCAGAACATCCATGGCACGACAAAATATATGAGGTTCCTCCTGGATAAGTGGAAGAGCCACCCTCATCAGGTCCCCCTTGCTTTGGCTTCTTACGCGGAAGGGCATAACGGCATAGAGCGGAGCGGCGGGTATACGATGAAGTCCAAGTTCTATGTCGAGGACATCATAAAGATCTACTGGAAGATCTAGCTTTCCAGCACGTACTGGAATATCAGCGGGGCAACGATGCTGGCATCGGATTCGATGACGTATTTGGGCGTGTCGATGCCCAGCTTTTCCCAGGTTATCTTCTCGTTGGGGATCGCGCCGCTGTAAGAACCGTAGGACGTTGTGCTGTCGCTTATCTGGCAGAAATATCCCCAAAGCCTGCAATCCTTTTTCATGTCCTGCCTGATCAATGGAACGACGCATATCGGGAAGTCGCCCGCGATGCCGCCGCCTATCTGGAAGAAACCTATGGGCGCGTCCTTTGAGCTCTTGAGATACCAGTCGATCAAAGTGTCCATTTGCTCAAGGCCACACTTCACGATGTTGAGGTTCTTTATTCTGCCGTTCTTATAGTTGCCGACAAGAACATTCCCCAATGTGGAGTCTTCCCAGCCGGGAGTGAAAATGGGTATGTCCCTCTCGCAGGCAGCAACGGTCCAGCTGTCCTTCGGATCTATCTCATAATATTCCTTCAATTCCCCGCCCTTTATCAGCTGGTATATGTATTCATACGGGAAGAACCTTTTGCCCGCATTTTCCGCCTTCTGCCAGAGAGGGAGCAGCTTTTTCTCTATCCTTCTCATAGCTTCTTCTTCCGGTATGCATGTGTCTGTCACGCGGTTAAGCTGCTTCTCCCACAGCTTGTGTTCGTCCTCGGGAGACAGGTCCCTGTAGTTCGGGATCCTTTTGTAATGATCGTGGGCAACAAGATTGAATATGTCCTCTTCGAGGTTCGCTCCCGTGCAGCAGATGGCGTGCACCTTGTCCTTTCTTATCATTTCGCTCAGAGAGATGCCTATCTCGCCCGTGCTCATTGCTCCGGCCATGGAAAGGAACATTTTGCCCCCATTTTTGAGCAATTTTGACCATCCTTCCGCGGCGTCAACCACTGTTGCGGCGTTGAAGTGCTTGAAGTTATTTAAGATAAAATCTTTGATCTTATGCTGCAAGATCAGATCCTCTGAAACAGACCATAATAACATTTTATCAAAATATAGGTCTTTTTCAATGTTTTTTAAGCTGAAGCGTCGTATTTTTCGTCACCTGTTGATGGATCGCATCAAAAACAATATCCCCCATGCGGCAGTTTTTGGCATGCAATTTGCATGATGATACGGCGTATGCTCCCTGAACTTTCGATAGAACAGAAGGTAATGATATTAGGGCTTATGGCTTTTGCGGTCATAGGCTGTTGCGCGGCTTTTTTTGGCAGGGGTATTGATAAAGAGGCAAATGTACAGGCGGAACCGGCCGGAACTCTTACTGAAAAAGGAGTTACGGCGGAGCCCGAATATTCGATCGTGCACATAAGCGGTGCAGTTAAAAGAGAGGGTGTCTACAAGATAAAGAAAGGGGAGCGAGTTTATAATTTGATAGTTCTTGCCGGAGGGCTAGAAAACGGTGCTGATATTGATAGTGTGAATTTCGCTACTGTTCTATCGGACGGCCAGAAGGTCGGGATTCCGTACAAGCTCAGCATGACCGCGGCTACGGGGATCACCCCAAACAAGAAAGCATCAAAAAAGGAGTATTCAATATTGGACCTGAATAGTGCCACGGCATCAGAATTGGTCAGCCTTCCCGGCATCGGTGATTCAACCGCAAAGAAGATCATCGAACTTCGCGAAAGGAAGGGGCGTTTTTATGACCTTTCGGAGCTGAAGGAGATCCCGGGCATGTCTGACAAGAAGATCGCCAAGCTCTCACCCTATCTTCGGGTCGATTGAGATGCTTTCGCCCGTTGCCTGCTTCTTCTTTTCATATTCTTTCGGGATCGTTCTTGCAAGACTGCTGAGCGTGGAGTTCTTGACAGCGCTTTCCCTGATGGTCGTGTCGTTTGGGATCTTCACGTACGCAATTTACAGAAAACAGGCCTCTTCTTTCCTCGTTGTTATCCTCGTATTTATATGCGGGATCTTCGCTTACTCATTCAAGACAGTGGATCCCTCAAAATATAATGTCATTCATTTTGCAAAGGACAATTACCTAACCTGCATAGGTATTGTCGATGACGACCCCCGGGTAATGGAGGACAGGGCGATCTTTGTCGTCAGGATCGAAAAATTGATCTATCAAAGAAGGGAGCTCGCGTCATCCGGGAAAATCAATGTCTTTTTATGGGGGAAAGCCGATGACCTGGGATACGGCTGCCGGGTGAGGATCGAAGGGATCCTTTCAAGGATAGGCTCAGCCGATAACTTCGGCATATTATCATATTCCGAGCTTATGGAAGAGCAGGGCATCTCTGCACAGCTCCGCGGCAGGGCAGGCGACCTGAAAGTTCTGGACAGAAGGTCCGGCAATCCGGTATGTAAACTGATCATTCTGATCAATAAAAGATTGTTCGCCTCGCTTAGGAGGACAATGAAGGAGCCGTATTCATCGCTTCTTGGCAGTATCATACTGGGATCAAAGGCCTCGCCGCTGCCAGAGGATATGACGGAGAACTTCAGGAATGCCGGAGTGATGCATCTTCTTGTCGTTTCAGGCCTTCAGGTATCGATCCTTCTGGGCGTCATAGTTTCGATCCTAAAAACGTTCGGGCTTTCATCTTTCTTCAGGTTCATTGCCGCTTCGATTTTCAACTTCCTGTTCGTCATCATGACGGGCGCTGGGTCATCAATTATTAGGGCGGCGATAATGGGGGAAACAGCCTTGTTCGCTAACATATTCCAAAAAGAGAACGAATTTTACAACAGCTTATTCCTTTCCGGCCTGGTTCTGATCCTCATGAGCCCGCTCAACCTTTTCTCGATTGGCTTTCAGCTTTCTTTCCTGGCGACATGGGCGCTATTCTATATTGCGCCGGCGATCGAAGAGAAACTAAAAGTTCGCATGCCCGGTTTCATCGCTGGCCTGCTTTCGATAGCGGTCGCTCCCACGCTGGCAACGACACCGGTCATCCTTTATAACTTCGGCCAATTGTCCTTCATAAGTGTTGTCTCAAACTTAGCTATAATCCCTTGGGTCGAGGCCGTTGTCGTGATCGGATTCTTTTCCATCCTTGCAGGGCCCATTTTCCTTCCGATCGCTTTTATCATAAATGGTTTTCTTTCATTGGTGCTTCAAGGGCTTGAAATCATGGTCAGTTTTTTCTCCCATCTTCCTTTCGCGTACAGGTTCGTGCGTCAACCGTCTTTGCCTCTAATCCTTGGCTACTATATAATCCTCATGTGGTGCGTGGAAATGCTTAAGAACAGGATCAAATTCAGATTCGACCGGACCAGGATCATCGTGGTGCTGACGGCAGCGCTGATCGCCATCGCATGGAACTTTGCCGCCTCGGCAGTTCCGGGCGATCAATTGATCCCGGGGAAGCAGCTTGTAATAACAGTCATTGATGTTGGGCAGGGGGACTCTATATTGGTCGAGTCGTCTGCCGGAAAGACAATGCTTATTGACGGCGGAGGCCGTTATCAGGACGACAAGAAGAAAATCAAGGAAACCGTAGGCAAGAAGATAATTGTCCCGTATCTGAGGAAGAGAGGGATAAACAAGCTTGATGTCGTCGTCCTGACGCATCCTCATGACGACCATGTTGGCGGCCTTGTATCGGTGCTCGAGGCCGTTCCCGTGAAACTTGTGATCGATCCGGGCAAGCCGCATACTTCATATTCCTATATAAAATTTCTCAAGCTAGTTGAAAAGAAGAAGATCCCGTATAAGCTTGGCCGCCGCGGGATGGTGATCGACCTTGGGGAGGGTGTCAAAGGATATTTGATGTACCCGACGGATACTGTTATGGGTTCATCCGACACGGGGTTGAACGATGTCTCGATCGTCATGAAGCTTGTTTGTAAGGATTTTGCCATGCTTCTACCCGGTGATCTTGAAATAAGAGGCGAAAGGGACCTTATCGAAAAAAAGACTGACCTTCGAAGCGATATCCTTAAAGCTGGGCATCACGGAAGTAAAACTTCCACATCTCGCAGGTTCCTTGATGCTGTCAAGCCGAAGTATGGCGTGATCTCTGTTGGCGCAAAGAATAAGTTCGGCCATCCTTCCGGGAAGACGCTCGAAGCCCTGCAAAATGCCGGCGTAAAGGTCTATCGAACCGATCTGAACGGTGCGGTCATGATAAGGACTGACGGGAAAAAATTGACCATTACAACCGCTAAGCAACCCTGAAAGGGTTGCCGAACGTGTGTCATCGTTTGGCAAGGCTCAAGCAATCCTAAAAGGGTTGCTTAACAAGCAACTCCGAAAAGATTGTCAACAGAGGATTATCGTTAGGCAAGGCTTTAGCCTTGCGTAAAGATAACAATAATCATGAAATATGTAAAGTTCAAGAAAAGGATCCGCCTAAAAGCCTTTGATTATAAGGGACATTATTGTTATTTTGTGACAATGTGCACATTGCACCGAAGGGCAGCATTTACCGATCAAAATGTAGTTGATATGCTGATCTCATATTTAAGAGATGTGTCTAAAAAATATGGATTCCAAGTCTGCGCATATTGTTTTATGCCGGATCATGCGCATATGCTTGTTGAAGGTGTCAACGATCAATCAGATTTTAGGCGTTTTATCTCGATGTTTAAACAGAGAACAGGCTATTGGTACAGTCAAGAACATGGGATACCCTTGTGGCAGATAAATTACTATGAACATGTTTTAAGGCGGGTCGAGAGCAAAAGGAAGATCGCCTCATACATCCTTAATAATCCTGTTAAAGAAGGCATTGTTGGCAAGCACACTGATTATCCCCATCTTGGATCATTTGTTTATGGTGTTAGGGACGAGAAAGACAGGCAATCCTAAAGGATCGCCTAACGTTATCTTGTTAGGGTTACACACAAAACCCTGAAAGGATTGCCGATGAGTTATCGTTTCGTTATTAGAGACGAGAAAGACATGCAATCCTAAAGGATTGCCTAACGTTATAACGTTATCTTGTTAGGGTTACACACAAAACCCTGAAAGGATTGCCGATGAGTCATCGTTTCATTAGGCAAAGCTTTAGCCTTGCATTAAAGAGAGCATTTATTTTTTCGTTCCCAATTCTTCTACAAGGTTGTTTTCACCTATAATTTATGTTATAAAGACGACGAAAATTAACTCCCGCAAAAGTGGCAATGAAAAAGACCATATATCTTTTTGTGTTATTGTCCCTCCTTGCAGGATCGTTGTATCCTGTTCATGGTGCTGCTCTGACCGCGGACGTAAGGAACACCTATCTTTATGATTATACCCAGCCGCCTTTGTTCCAGCCGAGCCTTAACGGCCAGTTCACTTCGCTGTCGGACAGCGTGACAACGGTCCTCGCGAATCCAGCCGGGATAATGAAAGTGAACACTATCGAAGCGGTTTTCGGCGTGAGCGGATTGATCCATAACCCGATTGTCAGCAAGGCTGAAACGCTTTATCTGAACGACAGGACAATGGAGCCGCAGGACGCTCAGGGGGCGGATGTCGGGATCTCGATCAGGTTCACGGATGACAGGAACTCAAGCACCCCTGAGGCAAGGCCCATTCCTTTACTGGACGAGTATTCCAAGGGCGGGGGGATCAATTATTTCGGATTGACTTTCAGGGTATCCGACGGCCTTGGCTTTGCTTTTTCAAGACAGCGGCCGACGGCGTTGAACATAAACATGAACCTTACCATCCCCGAAATGGTCGATATTACGGCTGACATGAGGGGATTCAAGCAGACGGATGATGACGGCAACGGCTTCCAGATAAGACAGGACGGCTATATCGAGATATTGCAGAACGATATTGTTACGGGAACATCGGAGGCCGGCATGTACACGGGCTTCCTTGACCAGAGCACCAACGAGGTCAACTGGATAAATATTAAGATGAACAATACGGTCGTGAACCAGCAAAGCATAATTGTGTCGACAGGATTAAAGACAGGTCAGGTTGACTGGGGTATGAACATAATACCCATCACTTACAATATCGATTATGATAACAACGTTTCCATCTACAGCGACGAGAACAACGGCAACATGAAGTATCTTGTCCCGGACATCCTCGGCGATCCAGGCTCGTTTGAGGTCTTCTGGTGGGCAACAGTGGAAGCCACATCGGAAGCCGGTTATTTTGCGAAAGAAATAGCAACGCACCCTACGAATGAAGTGCAGCTTGGAGGTATCGTCTCCGCAGGCAAGTATTCGGGCTCAGCGCTGAGAATGGATATAGGCGCAAAATGGGAACCCAATGACGCTTTCAGCGTTGGATTCATGTACGAGAATTTCAACGGCGCGCGGCTTATCATGTCCGGCACCAATATTGTCCATTACGCGCGGCATTACGTTGACGTTAACTCGGAGATGCCGACCCTGGAAGGGGATGTATGGTATCCCTATCTTGACGAGCCGACACACGAGGCCGATGCCGAGAAATACATCCAGCTTGGCAGTACGCTGCCTCCTATAGTGCTGCCAATCAAGCTGAAGTTCGGATTCGCGTTCAAAAAGCCCATCGTTCTCGCTTTGGATCTAGAGCAGTGGCAGAGCGACGTCGGGATAAATACTGATCCGGGCTCGACAGAGGGCGGTACGACCGCAACTTTTCACAACCTCAGCTTCATAAAGGCAGGCATGGAGTCGCAGCTGTTCTTCCTTCCGATATTGTTCAGGGGAAGCCTGACGATGTTGATGAAGCCTTCAACCGACGATCCTGATATCCAGAAGTCCCTGGATGATACTTACGCATCAATTCCCGTGATACCCGTAGAGGGCGATATATATTTCAGCGGAAAGATATCAAAGGGGGAGTTAGGATTCGGTTTGGGCGGAGGGGGCCTGCCGCTTACGATGGCGATGGGAGCCGACATGTCGAAGATCGCAAGGATATTCTTTACGGATATTTATTATGCCGAGGAGTTCTGGAGGGTGAGCTATCAGATGACCACGGACCCGATACTGACAACGCTCAAGTCGGATCTTTCGGGTGAGACCTTGGATGCCAGCAGCCTGAAGCTTGCGACGACCTCGACCTTAAGCGTCGGATTCAAATTTTAATATGAAGAAGATCAAATCCATCGTAATAGGCCTGACAGGGCCGATAGCTTCCGGCAAGGATGTCGCCGCAAAGGTCTTCAGGCGGTACGGGGCAATGGTCATTGACGTTGACAGCATCGGGCATAAGGTCATATTGCCGCAGAGCGGGCCGTGGCATAAGATAGCAAAGGTTTTCGGCACCACGATATTCAACCGCGGCGGGTTCATAAACAGGAAAAAGCTTGCCGGCATAGTCTTCTCAAGACCGGAGGCGCTTAAAAAAATAAACAGCATAACGCATCCGGAGATTTTAAAGAGCGTTAAAGCGATGATAAATGATTCCGGGGGAAAGAAAAAGCTGGTAATCGTGAACGCCGCCGTTCTTAAGGATATCGGCCTTATTCCTTACGTTGACCGGATCGTTGTTGTGCTGGCGTCAAAGGAAAAAAGATTGAAAAGGTTGATCTCTCTCGGTTTTTCCAGGAAGGAGGCCCTTCTTCGCATGGCCTCGCAAAAGTCGGACCGGGAATACACAAGGATCGCCGATCATGTGGTCCATAACAACGGATCAAAGCAGGAACTTCAAAGGAACATCAAGGAGATGATGCTTAAACTTGGATAAGTTCAAGCTTGTCTCACCCTTTACCCCTGCCGGCGATCAACCCAAAGCGATCGAGCAGCTGAATGCGGGCCTGAGCAAGGGATATAAAGAGCAGGTCCTCCTCGGAGTGACAGGTTCCGGCAAGACCTTTACCATGGCGAACGTAATAGCCAGCATCAACAGGCCGACGCTGGTGATCTCTCATAACAAGACACTTGCCGCTCAGCTTTGCCAGGAATTCAGGACATTTTTCCCGGAGAATGCGGTGGAGTACTTTGTGTCATATTATGATTATTACCAGCCGGAAGCGTATATACCCCATACGGATACATATATAGAAAAGGACTCCTCGATAAACGAGGAGATCGACAGACTCCGCCACAGCGCCACTATGTCGCTTTTCGAGCGCAGAGACGTGATAGTTGTCGCATCGGTCTCCTGCATATACGGTCTTGGCGCGCCGCAGGATTATCTCAAGGCGATGCTGCTGATCAAGGTCGGGGAGAAATATGACAGGGATGAGATCCTAAGGCGCCTTGTTGAGATGAAATACCAGCGAAATGATTATGAGCTCAAGAGGGGAACTTTCAGGGTAAGAGGGAACGTCATCGAGATCGGAACGGTTTACGAGAAGAACCTTGTGCAGATGGAAATGTTCGATGATGTTCTTGAGAAGATATATGAAGTGGACCCTGTCACCGGGGAGATAATCCAGAAAAGATCAAGCATAGGCATATACCCCGGCACCCATTACGTGACTTTCAGGGACAGGCTTGATAAGGCGATCGATTCGATCAGGGAAGAGCTTTCTCAAAGGTTGGCCGAACTGAGGTCGGGGAACAAGCTGCTTGAAGCGCAAAGGCTCGAGCAGAGAACGAAATACGATATGGAAATGATAAAGGAAATGGGGTACTGCAGCGGCATAGAGAACTATTCAAGGCATTTGGACGGCCGGGCGCCGGGGCAGCCTCCCGGCACGCTCCTTGACTACTTTCCCGATGATTTCCTTATGTTCATCGACGAGTCGCACGTGACGGTACCTCAGGTGCGCGGCATGTACGAAGGCGACCGTTCAAGGAAAAAGACGCTGGTCGAATACGGATTCAGGCTCCCTTCCGCACTTGATAACAGGCCGCTTAATTTTGCGGAGTTCAACGAGCATCTTAACCAGGTCATATATGTCAGCGCAACTCCCGACCAATATGAGGTATCAAGGAGCAGTCAGGTGGTCGAGCAGATAATAAGACCGACCGGCCTTATCGATCCAGCGGTAGAGGTCAAGCCTTCCAAAGGCCAGGTCGACGACCTGATCAAAGAGATCAGGAGCAGGGTCACCAAGAAAGAAAGGGTGCTGGTCACCACCCTAACAAAGCGCATGGCAGAGGACCTTGCGGAGTTCCTTGCCGAGGCCGGGATAAGGGTAAGGTATCTGCATTCGGACATCGAAACATTGGACAGGATCGACATACTCCGGGGTCTTAGATTGGGCGAGTTCGATGTTCTGGTCGGGATCAACCTCCTCAGGGAGGGGCTTGATCTGCCCGAGGTTTCGCTTGTTGCGATACTCGATGCTGACAAAGAAGGGTTCTTAAGGGCGGCGACCTCGCTTATCCAGACGACAGGCCGGGCTGCCAGAAATATTTCCGGCAAAGTCATCTTATATGCGGATAAGATGACCAGGTCGATGGACAGAGCACTGAAAGAGACCGACCGCAGAAGGAAGATACAGATAGAGTATAACAGGAAGCACAATATCACGCCAAAGACGATAGTTAAGGAAGTTAACGACATAAGGGAGAGCATGCGGCTTGCGAAAAAGGACGAGATAAAGCGTCTTAAAGAATTCATACCAAAAGACGAGATTTCTAGTATAATAATCGGCATGGAAGAGGAGATGCGCGCGGCGGCCATAGCGCTTGAATTCGAGCGTGCAGCCGAGATCCGCGATAAGATAAAGGAACTGAAGGATCTATTTAAGATCAAGTGAGGAGAGAGGAATATGGTTGACTTTGGGATGGTTTTAACGGCAATGGTCTCGCCCTTCAAGAAGGACGGATCGATGGATTATATGACAGCAGAGTCGCTGGCTGCCTACCTTGCCGAGAACGGATCTGACGGGATCGTTGTCCACGGGACCACGGGTGAGTCCCCGACACTTACGCATGAAGAAGAGTATGAGCTTTACAGGGTCGTAAAAAAAGCCGTCGGCAAAAAAGTCAAAATAATCGCGGGCACCGGATCGAATTCCACGGAAACTTCGATAAGATCGACAAAAATGGCCGAAAAGATCGGCGTAGACGGGATCATGATCGTGGTCCCATATTACAATAAGCCGCCTCAAGAGGGGATGTTCCAGCATTATAAGGCGGTCGCCGGATCCACAGGCCTGCCGATAATCATATATAACATACCGGGCAGAACCGGGGTCAATATGACCGCTGATACTGTTGCAAGGCTTGCCGGGATAAAGAATATCGTGGCGATAAAAGAAGCAAGCGGCGACATGGCGCAGGTGGAGGATATCAGGAGAAAAACACCCAAGGATTTTGTGATCTACAGCGGGGACGATGACAGGACATATCCTATACTTGAGAGGGGAGGGTATGGGATCATCAGCGTGGCGTCCCATATCGCCGGCAAGGAGATCAAGAGGATGTGCGAACTGTTCCATCAGGGAAAGAAGGATGAGGCAAAAAAGATACACGATCGGCTTTCGCCATTGTTCAAAGTGCTTTTCATAACGACGAACCCGGCGCCCGTTAAAGCGGCGCTTGAACTTATCGGGCATCCGGTGGGAGGTTTACGCCTTCCGCTCATTCCCGTCACGAACGAACAAAAAGAAGAGATCAAAAAAGTCCTGAAGGACCTAAAGCTTGTATAGCGGTGGTGCCCATATGAAAGAGAGGATATTGCTGCACGCTTGCTGCGCTCCTTGTTCAACCGCGGTCCTGAGGGAGCTCCGATCGACGGGATTCAATGTCTCAGGGCTCTTCTATAATCCTAACGTGCATCCGGAGGACGAATTCAGGAAGCGGTTAGAAGCTTTCAGGAAATATTCCGCAAGAGAAAAGCTGAACGCGATAGTTGACGATTATTATGATATCGATCTTTTTAACGCCCATGTGGCCGGCAAAGAGGGCGACAGGTGCCTCAACTGCTACAGGTTAAGGCTTGAAAGGACCGCGCATTGCGCAAAAGAGAACAAGTTCGATATGTTCACGACCACGATACTTATAAGCCCGTACCAGAAACACGATCTCGTGAAACAGGCTGGGGATGAAATGGCAAAAAAATATGACATTGAATTCTATTATGAGGATTTCAGGCCCTTCTATAAAGGGACAATATCACTTTCAAAAGAGATGGGCTTGTATCGTCAAAAATACTGCGGTTGTTATTTAAGCATTGAAGACCTGCCTGCCCCGAAGAATTCATCTACGGGGCCTGCCGCCTGCCTGTCGGCAGACAGGGCAAGACAGGGGCAAATGAATGCCAAGAATTCGCATAGGGGTTGACGTCGGCGGCACTTTCACGCATGCGGTGGCGATCAACGAATCCAGCTCAAAGTTGATCGGGCAGGTAAAAACGCAGACCACTCATAGGGACGGGATCGGCGTTGCCCGCGGAGTCATCAGATCGCTCAAGCTGCTGCTTAAGAAATGCAGGATCTCCTCGAAGGATATTTCTCTTATCGCGCACAGCACAACACAGGCCACCAACGCCCTGCTTGAAGGGGATGTAGCGCCGGTAGGCGTAATATCTATCGGTACCGGCCTGCAGGGCCGTTTCACAAGGCGCTTCGCGTGCTTCCGCGAGATAAACCTATGGAACAACAAAAGGATAAAAGTGATCCACAGGTTTCTTGATACCGGCAAAGGCATTGATTACGGTAAAGTCAGGGATATGGTGCAGGAGCTTAAAGCGTTGGGATCCGGCGCTCTTGTCATCGCAGAGGCATTTTCAACCGAGGACTCAAAGAACGAGGACCAGATATCCGAGATAGCCGCCAGGCTCGGGATCCCTTGTACGGCAACATCGGGAATATCCGGGCTTTACGGGCTTCGCGCGAGGACCAAAACAGCGATAATCAATGCCAGCATCCTACCTGTCATGCTTGACGCGGCCGAAAAGACCCAAAAAGCGGTAAATGCATTGAGGATCAAGTCCCCAATAATGGTTGTCAGGAGCGACGGCGGAGTGCTGAGACTGGATGAGGTGATGCGCAGGCCGATACTGACCATCCTTTCGGGCCCTGCTGCCGGCGTCGGGGCCTCGATCTTCCATGAAAAACTTTCAGACGGCATTTTCATAGAAGTGGGCGGGACGAGCACGGACATATCAGTGGTGAAAGGCGGCACTTCGCAGATAAGACCGGCTTTCGTCGGACCTCACAGGATCCACATGAAAACGCTGGACATTAAAACGCTTGGTGTGGCCGGAGGCTCTCTGCCAAGGATCAGGAAAGGGGCCTTGATCGACGTCGGGCCCAGGAGCGCTCACATCGCGGGCTTAGGCTATGCTTCCTTCTCAATATTGCGCAGCCCGAAGAAGCTGAGGATGAAATATGTAAGCCCGAAAGAGAGTGACCCCTCGGATTATATGTCATTTTCTCAAGGCCGCTTGGCTTATGCGCTGACACCTACTTGCGCGGCGAATTATCTCGGGATCGTTAAGCCGGGCGACTTCGCATACGGCGACCGCCGCTCGATAAAGAACGTGTTTATGTGCGCGCAGGCTGCGATCGGCATTGATGGTGGCAAGCTTGCAAGAAGAATTCTCGATATTTCATCAGGCAAGCTTGAGAAGGCGGTCAAAAGCTTTATGAGGGGGTACGGTCTTGATCCGCATAAGGTAAAACTGATCGGGGGAGGCGGCGGAGCAGCCGCGCTTGTGCCGTATCTGGCCGGTAGGATGGGATTGCGTTACAAGCTGACGAAAGACCACGCCGTGATATCGGCTATCGGTGCGGCGCTTTCCATGGTGCATGAGGAGGTTGAAAGGTCAATACCTTACCCCGCGGAGAAGGATATCATGCGAGTGAGGGATGAGGCGAAGAATAAGGTCATCTCTATGGGTGCGTTGCCTTCAAGTGTATCCGTCGATGTCACTGTTGATAAACAAAGGAACATTGTAAGGGCTTCGGCTTTTGGGAGCCTTAAGATGGAGAAAAAGAAGGCGAGAAAGATGAGCGTTAGATCGTTGAGGCTGAAGATTATTAAAGAAGAAACGCGGAATTCGCCTTCCGTCAGGTTCTTGGCAAGGACCGGAAGACATTCCCTTTTCCAGGTCAACTTGCTGGTAAAGCGGCTGTTCATAAAAAGCAAGGCCAAATGGATGTATATATTGGATAACGAAGGATCCATCAGGAAAAGGCTTAAGGATGCAAAGATCAAGCTCTGCAACGGCAGGGATCTGGATGCAGGGCTTAGGGAAGTCGTGAACAGTTCACGGAAGTATGGTGATGCAGGCGCTATACTTCCGAAAATAATGCTTGTATTCCCGAACAAGCTTATCGACCTTTCAGGGGCATCTGATGAGGGTCTTATGAAAGCGCTGGCAGGTCAGGACGCGGGGGACCTGAGGCCGAATGACAAGGTGGCAATAATATGGAAGTTGGAGTAAAATCATAAGGTCTTATGAGTAAATTCGTAAAAATGCTGAAGAAAAAGCCGATGACGTTGATCGTCAGCCTTCCGGAAAATTCCGCTGCCCTTGCGGACGCTGCCGAGAGGGGAGGAGCTGACGCAATAAAGGTCCACATGAACGTGAAGCACGCTGCCTCAGGGACAGTGTTCGGGCCATTTGAGCAGGAAAAGATATTTATTGAGCAGATTATGGACAAGGTTAGCGTGCCTGTCGGCATTGTTCCGGGCAACGAAGAACTGCCGACTGAGCGGGAGATGTCCGCGCTCAAGAAAATGGGCATAGACTTCTTTGATATGTTCCACGAGAACATACCTCCATGGATGTTCAAGCTGAAGGGCATCGGGAAGATAGCCGCTTTCGGCGAGGATTATTCGATAGACAGGCTCATGGAACTGAGGGATATGGATGTGGACGCTTTTGAGGCGGCGATAGTAGAAAGGTCCGAATACGGGAAGGACATGACGGTGTCCGACCTGCAGAATTACATCACGATCGCCGTTTCGTCATCGATCCCGGTGATCGTGCCTACACAAAAATTCATCAGGATAAGCGATGTTCCGCTCCTTTGGGATGCCGGTGTTTCCGCTTTAATGATAGGCACCATCGTAACGGGTGATAAGCCGGGATCTGTCTACGAAGCCACAAAGAACTTCAGGGCCGAGATCGACAAATTGGGGAAATAATATGTCTTTATCAAGTCAGTTAAGGATAAATGCGTTATTGCTGGCAGCGATCCTGTTATTTTCTTCATCAGGGTTCGCGTTATGCTTTGCTGTGCTTGGGGATAACCGTGACGGGGATGAGACCTTCAAGCGCATCATCAGCAAAATAAGCGCGGACAAAGAGATAGGATTTGTCATCAATACAGGGGACATGACATCCCACGGGACAAAGGACGAGTATAAGCGGTATTTTGATATGGCGGGTAAATGCCGAGTCGAGATCTATGATGTCATGGGCAATCATGATATCGGCAGCCTGGGTTCCGGAAGGGGCATATTCGAGAAGAAATACGGCAGGTCTTATTATTCCTTTGATAAGGAAGGTGTCAGGTTCATATTGCTCGACAACTCAAGGAAAGCGGGCATGGGAAAAAAGCAGATATCATGGATGAAAGAGCGTCTGAAGTATCCCGGAACAAAGCTGGTTTTCATGCATAAGCCCTTGTTCGATCCGACTGGAAGTTTCCCAAGATATATAATGGACAACAAGAAGGAAAGAAATCTCCTTTTCAATCTGCTGAATGACGCCGATGTGGAAAATGTTTTTGCCGGGCACATACACGGATACGGGAAGGGGGAATATAGCGGGATCATTGAGATCGTCACCGGAGGTGGGGGCGCCCCGCTTTATCTTCCGCGTTTCAGCGGCGGCTTTAATCATTACGTTAAGGTCAAGGTTGAGGACGGCAGGGTCACCGACGAAGTGATCGACATAAATAATGATTAAACAGATCGCCCTTCTTCCTCTGGACAGCAGGCCGTGCAACGTCAAATTCCCCCACTATGTGGCAAGGATCTCAGGCGTTCCGCTCATCCTTCCCCCGACGGAAGCTCTTGGCAATCTGAAGGATGAAGGCAGGTTAGATGAAATTTCGATGTGGCTTGAGAGGGCCGTGGGCGAGACGGATATCCTTATTCTTTCACTTGATATGCTTGTTTTCGGCGGGCTTGCGCACTCAAGAAGAACGGCGATCGATACCGATGAAGCTTTATCGCGATTAAGGATCGTATCGAAGCTTAAGGAAAAGGATCCGCGACTCAAGATACATGCTTTTTCAATAATAATGAGGCCGTCCATCACGGTATATGACGAAAGAAGCGCTAAGCTCTGGTCCGAAATATCCGAATATTTGATGGCTGGTGATAAAGGTGACCATCATAAACTTGACCAGCTTAAGAACGAAATCCCTAAAGATGTGCTGGAGGGATATTTCAAAACAAGGGAGAGGAACCATGAGGTGAACATGAGTGCGATAAAGCTGGTCGATAAGGGCTTGATCGACCTTCTTATCCTGGGGACCGATGACGCCATGTCTTACGGTCCGCAAGCAAAAGAAAAGTCGATCCTGTTGCGGACGATCGAGAAGCATGGACTTTCGGACAGGGTCAAGGTCATTGACGGCGCCGATGAAATTGCGGCGATGCTCGTCTCAAGGATAAGAGCGGAGGGATCGGGGACCAGTCCCAAAGTGTCCATTGTGTATTCAAACAGCAAACATAAGAGAGTTATTTCGCTTTATGAAGACGTGTCAGTTGAGCGGACAATAGCCGATCATGTCGAGACCGCAGGAGGAATTATATGTGATGATGACAGCGGATGCGACATCAAGCTGTTCGTTAATACACCGGAAAAACATCAAGAGGACCTTTTTCTTTCGTCGCCCAAAGGCAAGGGGAAGATCAACGAAGAAATGCTTCTTGAAATAAAGAACAACAGAAAGCTTTCTGCCGTGGCCGACATCAGATACTGCAACGGAGCTGATGCGGAGTTGGTGTCGCAAATGCTTGAAAGGGAGTTGTTCATGGGGCTTTCATCGTTCTCAGGATTCAATACTACATCAAATTCGGTTGGGATCGCTCTCGCGCACTCGATCGCTTACTTCCTGTCAGGGCGCGACAGTGATGCCTTGAAATGCCACAGGGAGCTTCTGATGCATTCGCTGCTGTCGGATTATCTTTATCAGTCAGTTGTAAGGCCTGAGATAATTGAATATTTGAAAAGTGATAACAGGTCCGTGATCGACATTTCGGGATCCATTGAGCAGACAGGATATTTGCTCGAGGAAAAGATGGTCGAGCGCAGGGAGGAATTGATCGACCCGCATTTGGGCATCAAGGACTTCAAGATCGATAATATCAGACTTCCATGGGGCAGATTATTTGAAATAGATATGGACATTAGGAGTGTTGTATAATGGGCGCGTTGTTTTTAAATGGAGGAACATGTTTAAAAGAGCTTTAATATCGATCATATTCTTACTAGCACTTGCGGCGCCGGTTTTTTCGGCAGACGAGAGGTCCGTTGTGGCGATAGTGAAAGTTGATGGCGATATGGGAGGGGCGGTCGCAAAGGCGCTTGACCTTGCTGGGGACCTTTCGGCAAAGATCAATAAGTGGGATAAAGTTATATTCAAGGTCTCCATCGACAAACCCCGCAAAGAAAGCAAAGGATTTGCCACGAACCCTGATCTGGTAAGAGAGCTGATAAATATCGCGGAAAAGAAGAAGGCAAGGCGCCTGACGATAGTCGAGGGAGTGACAGGCGGCGATGCTTTCATAGCCTACGACCTCGCGGGTTATAGCGAGCTTGCAAAGAGAAAAGGCGCGATATTGAAGAGCCTTGACAGCGGCACGTACTGGAGGTCATGGGTCCCGGACGGGAGCGGCTACAAGAAATACTGGAACTCGATCGAGGTCCTTAACTGCGATGTTTTCGTAAATGTCCCGGTGCTAAGGTATGATGAGAAGTCCTCTGTCTCGCTATCGCTTAAAAGCATGATGGGCATCGTATACGGCAGGGCGGCCAGAAAACAGCTTCTTGATGACGACAATGTTGACGAGATAATAGTTGACCAGAATTTCATAAGGCCGAGCGACTTCGTGGTGATCGACGGGACAAGCGTTGTCCTGCAGGACGGAAAGACGATCAAGGACCTCGGGGTGATAATCGTTAGCACCGATCCTGTGGCGGCCGATGCTGTCGGGGCGAAAATACTGGGCTTTGAACCGAAGACGATCAGGCACCTCCAGATAGCCGAAAGCAAAGGAATGGGTAACGCAGACCTGAAGAACATAAGGATCGCGGGTGAAAAAATTGAGAAGATCCAGGAAATGCTTAAAGACTAATTTAATATTGCTCATTGCTCTTGCCGTGATGTTCACCTCTTCCGCGTCTTACGGGGAGCTTTTCAGGGATAAGTCGGTTCAGCTCAAGAAGGAAAAAAAGCAAAAGAAGCTGACAAGTATTTACCATTACATGCTTTCAAAGAAACAGATCGTTTTTTTTCCTCAAAGGATCAAGAAAGGCGCGGTGGACATCTCAGAATGAGCGTTCCAAAAGTGATAAGCTCGGACGTTGTTGTGGTCGGCGGCGGGCCTTCCGGATTTGCGGCGGCGGTGTCGTCATCAAGACTGGGGGCAAGGACCCTTCTTGTTGAGAGATATGGTTTTTTAGGAGGAATGGCGACGGCGGGCCTGGTGAATCCCTTCATGGTACCGCAATACCGCGGGAAATCCTTGATCGGCGGGATATTCGCTGAAATTATCGGCCTGTTAAAAAAGGAGAACGCGTGCGTTAACGGAGAGCTTTTCGGCCAGCCGCATATCGCGTTCGACGAGGAAGCGCTGAGATCTATCCTGCTGAAAAAGTCGGTACAGCATGAAGTCGACCTTCTTTTGCACAGCTTTTCGGACGGAGTGATACTCTCTGGAAAGGCCGTTAAGGGCATCACCACCGTGGGAAAGTCGGGACAGATAAAAGTCCTGGCAAAGGTCATCATTGACGCGACAGGCGACGCGGATATCGCTTTTTACGCGGGAGTAAAATGTCTGAAGGGCAGGGAAAAGGACCACATGACACAGCCGGCGACGTTGAACTTCAACCTTGGAGGTATCGATGCGGGCAGGATGCCTAGCCGCGGCCAGATCGACCAGATGTTCATTTTAGCGAAAAAAAACAGGGAGATCGATGTTCCCAGGGACAAGATCCTATGGTTCGAGACAACTAGACCTGACGAACTTCATTTTAACGTGACGCGGATATCCGGGGTTGACGGCACCGATGTTTTTGACGAGACAAGGGCAGAGGTGGAAGGCAGGCGGCAAGTGGAGGAAGTCCATCGATTTTTAAGGGCTAAAGTCCCCGGATTTGAAAAGTCACACATAAGAGCCGTTGCTCTTCAAGTGGGCTTCAGGGAAACAAGGCGGATATCCGGCGGATACATCCTTACGGAGAAGGACATCATGGATGGCAGGACTTTCGACGACGCTATCGCGCTCAATAATTATCCAATAGACATACATAATCCGAAAGGAGAGGGCACAATTTTCAAGCCCCTGGACAAACCGTACGGGATACCGTATAGGTGCCTTGTGCCGGAAAGGATCGAGAACCTTTTAGTCTCCGGGCGATGCGTCTCCGCAACGCATGAAGCGCTTTCCTCCGTCCGCATCATGCCGGTATGCATGGCAATGGGGCAGGCCGCCGGTGTTGCCGCGGCATTGTGCGTGAAGAAAAAATGCAGGCCAAGATCGCTCGATGTAACTCTGCTTAAGAAAGAACTCCTTGAACAAGGAGCGGTCCTTATATGACCGATACGTCCGAAATATCCATTCAAGAAAGATCATCTCAAGAAAAAGCTGTGTTTATCGGCGAGAATCTTGCGTTTGAAGTATATGGCAAGTTCGGGACAAGGGATCCAAGAAGGATCGCCGGTATTCTCGGGATAAAGATCGAAATGAAGGACAAAGGCAGCATCGGCGAGCTTGAGGTATTCAGCAGCTATAATCATAGGTCGAAGGTCATTACAATATATAGGGACCTGCTAATGACTTTTTCAAAGAAGGTCGGCATTGATAATCCGCTCGATTTCCTGCTAGCCCACGAGATATTCCATCATCTTTTATATAAGAATGAAGTGCGGCAAAGATCCGGGATATTGAATGAAATATCGGCGCACAGCTTCGCTATCAAACTTCAAGGATCGAACGTTATTAAACAAGGCAATAAAGACCCATAAGGGCCCATGAAGTGATAAATGGCTCAGGGCTTAAAGGGCATAAATCATTATAAGGGTAGGAGTAATTTTAATTAAATGCATTTATTCTGCCTTCGAAGTCTTTCCCATTTCTAAGCCTTTTGCCCTTCAGTACTTTACGGGCCTTTAAGGGCCTTTTGAGCCTTTTATTGATATTAGGCATCATACTTGCCATGATTCATCGAAAATAAATTTAGTTGTGGTAGCACTTAGTTTTTCTTGAAAATAAGGCAAAATATCAGTATAATTACTCTTTATTATGCCGGCAGATCTTCATATTCACACGCGCTTTTCGGACGGGCTTCTATCTCCGGAAGAGGTCGTCAGGGAGGCAAAAAAAGCTGGATTGACAACGATCGCGATCAGCGATCATGATGCGATCGACGGCATCGATCCTGCGATGGCGGAGGCCAAAAAGATAGGCATCGAAGTGATCCCCGCGGTAGAATTCTCAACTGACATCCCCGGCACGGAAGTACATATATTGGGTTACTATATTGACCATCGATCAGAGGAATTGGTCCAGCTGCTGAAAAAGATCCAGGAGGACAGGCTCCACCGAATTGACAAGATCGTTGATAAACTTGAAAAAGCGGGAGTCGATATCAATAAGGACAGGGTGCTTCAGCTTGCAGGTGACGGTTCCGCCGGGAGGCCGCATGTGGCGCGGGTACTCGTTGAAGAGAAGCGTGTAAGCACGGTGGGGGAAGCGTTCGAAAAATATCTGAGCCTCGGAGGCCCCGCTTACGTCCCGCACTTCAAATTGACCCCGGTCCAGGCCATAGAAATGATACTTAAAGTGGGCGGTGTGCCCGTGCTTGCGCATCCGGCTGTCTCAAGAAAGGACGAGATCATCGGGGACCTGGTCAAGGCGGGGCTCAAAGGGATCGAGGTCTATTACAGCAAACACTCCGAAGAGACCGTTAGGAAATATCTCGGGATCGCGAAACAGTACGGATTGATCGTGACGGGAGGATCGGATTTCCACGGCAAAGGCATGATGAGGGACGTTTACCTCGGGATGGTAAAACTGCCTGATGAGGATGTCCGGAGATTAAAGGAAGTCGCGGGAGTGAAGGCATAATGAATTCAACGTACGCTGAAATTAACCTGTCTAATCTCCGATATAATATCGGTCAAATAAGGAAGATGCTCAAGGCCGGCACGAAGTTCATGGCAGTGGTCAAAGCGGACGCGTATGGCCATGGCGCCGTTAAAGTTTCGAAGGCGGCCATTGACGCGGGGATCGACTATTTATCAGTGGCCAATATCAAGGAGGCCCTCGAACTTAAGGGCGCGGGAATAAACTTTCCTGTACTGATATTGAGCGAAGTAAGCAAGGAAGATTCAGCTGACGTCGTGCGCAATAACTTTGCGCAGACGGTCTACACTTATGAGCTGGCCGAGGCGCTGTCCAAGGAAGCGCAAAAACAGAACAGGAAGGTAAAAGTTCATTTCAAGATCGACACGGGCATGGGAAGGGTGGGTGCCACCAAAGGGGCGGATGAGCTGGCAAAAAGGATATCCAAGCTAAAAGGTATCGTGCTCGAAGGGATATTCACTCATTTGGCCAGAGCCGAAGAGCCGGACGGTTTTACGAAAGAGCAGATAGATAAGTTTTTGAATATTGTGAGCAAGGCAGATGTTGATGTCCCGTTGAAACATGCGGCTAACAGTGCGGGGACGCTTTATCATGAGTATGCACATCTTGATATGGTGAGGGTGGGATTGTCCATGTACGGACTTTATCCTCCCGGCGGGAAAAAGGATATTGTGGACCTAAGACCGGTCCTGCAGTTCAAGACGAAAGTGGCGTATCTTAAGCGCGTCCCGAAGGGAACTCCGATAAGCTACGGATCGACATATGTCACGGATAAGGAAACGAATATCGTGACATTGCCGGTCGGTTATGCCGACGGCCTGTCAAGGGCGTTGTCAAACAAGGGGCATGTCCTGATAAAGGGCAGAAAGTTCCCCATAGCGGGAAGGGTATGTATGGACCTGACCTTGATCGATGTAGGGAACGAGAATTTCGCCACAGGCGAAGAAGTGGTATTGATAGGGAGGCAGAGAGAGAAAGAGATCCCTGTCGATGAAGTGGCGAAACTTCAAAAAACGATAAATTATGAAGTAGTTTGCGGGATAGGAAAAAGGGTGCCAAGGATATATGTCGGCTAAAAGGGAGTGGGCGAATATGCGGTTTATAAAAAAGTTGTTTATTATGAAAACCTTGATGTTGTTGTTCGTTCTGCCTTTTTCAGCAGCTTCTTTTGCAGCAGGTTTCTCGCCTTTCTGGACAACTGACGGAGTTACAATATGCGCCGCAGTATTTCCTCAGGGCTGGCCAGAAATTGTTGAAGATGGATCAGGCGGTGCGATCATAGCATGGTACGACAACAGGAACGGGGAAAACGACATATATGCTCAGAAAGTGAACAGCAATGGATCAGTGCAGTGGACGGCGGATGGGGTTCCCGTGTGTATCTATGGCGGGATGCAGGTTTACGTTAAACTGATAAGCGATGAATCGGGCGGGGCGATGATGGCATGGGAGGACTATAGGAGCGGTACCCGAATATACGCACAGAGGATGAACAGCGGCGGTCTTGCGCAATGGGCGCTGAACGGAGTGTCCGTATGCGCGTTCTCGAGCACACAGATCAGGCCGACTATAAGCAGCGATACGGCAAAAGGTTCAATAATCGTTTGGGAGGATATGAGGAACGGCAACTGGGACGTATATGCTCAAAGGGTCAATGAGAATGGGGTTCCTCAATGGGTGACCGCAGGAGTGACGATATGCGCTTCTACGGGAAATCAAAGCTATCATCGGGCAGCAAACGATAATGCGGGCGGCGCGATCATAACATGGAGCGATGATGCGGGAGATATCTTTGCGCAGAGGGTGAACGCAAGCGGGAGTATGCTGTGGAGGACGAACGGGACGACAGTATGTGCCGCAGCGAATTTTCAGGCAATGCCTGCTATTGTTGAAGACGGTTCAGGAGGCGCGATCTTGACCTGGCATGACGGCAGGAACGGCAATTGGGATATATATGCTCAGAAAGTGAACAGCAGCGGAGCAGCGCAGTGGGCGGCAAATGGGGTGGCAATATGTGCCGATGCAGGCCTTCAGGGCAATCCTGAGATCGCAAGCGACGGATCCGGAGGAGCGGTAATAATCTGGAGAGATGAGAGAAGCGGCAACAGTGATATATATGCGCAAAGAATCGACTACAGCGGAGCGGTCCAATGGACAACGAACGGCATCACAATATGCGCAGCGCCTGATTCTCAGGATAAATACCAGATAGCAGGCGACAATTCCGGAGGGGCAATAATTATCTGGGAGGATAGCAGGACATTTGATCCAAATATTTATACGCAAAGAGTGAACAGTAACGGGGAAGTTCTGTGGATGACGGACGGGGCCACTGTATGCGCTGCCACAAATCCTCAACAGATGCCTAAAATGATCGTCGACAGGTCCGCAAGGGCAATAATAGCCTGGGAGGATTACAGGTACAGCATGGGTGTAGGCGATATATTCGCACAGATGATCGGAGATATTGTCGGCATTACATCTCTTGAAATAACAATAAACGGAAGAAGATTCCTGGATGGCGATATTCTTCCTCCCAATATGTCCAATACCGTCAGCATAAAAGCATTAACTCCCGGAGTGGTGAACGTGGAGATGTGGCTGGACGGAATGAGCATTCCATTAAGCGGGCCGGTCGGACTGCCGCCTGTATGGTCAGGAACATTCACTGTGACACCGGATTCATCCCCTCTGCATATACTTACATTTTATGCTTCCAGCAGTGGGCTTGGCGGGACATTCATAACATTGGAGGCTCAAGTTCTAACAGGCGGAGTACAGGTAGTCGGCGTATCACTTAACTATCCAAATCCGTTCAAGCCGTTATCCGGAGACACCACAAGGATCCAGTATGCCTTATCGGACAATGCCAATGTTACAGTGCTATTTTTTGATGTTACGGGTCAGGAGGTAAAGAGGTTAACTTTCACTTCCGGATCGAACGGCGGGAAAGCAGGCATAAATATGGTTGAGTGGGATGGCAGGTCGATGTTCGGGGAGGTTGTTGGGAACGGAATGTACATATACAAGATAAATATCGGCAGTCGCACGATCGGCACAGGAAAGCTGGTAGTTTTGGACTAAAAAGAGTATAATTATGCATGGCTGAAACCCTTATTTATCGGGCAAAAGGCAGGAAAACTGAAGTATGAAACATAATGTGATAAAACATTTTATATTGGCCTCATTGTTAATTCTTATACTTTCAGGATCTTCATATTCTTATCCCGTTTCATACTGGACTGCCGATGGCGTTGCGGTTTGCACGGTTGCAGGAGAACAGACTTTTCCTTATACGGTAATGGTAAGCTCTTCTGAATCGATAATTGTATGGGCCGATTATCGCAGCGGAAACTGGGACATTTATGCGCAAAAATTGTACGGGAATGGCGATACCCAGTGGGCAACGAACGGAGTGACGATAAGCGCCTACCAAACTTCTAATCAAAATTTTCCGCAGGCTGTCAGCGACGGGTACGGCGGCGCCATCGTTGTCTGGGAAGATACAAGGAACGGCATATGGAACCTTTACGCGCAAAGGATAAACGCAAACGGGATCCCACAGTGGACGCCTAACGGGATACCTGTTGCGCCTTCTTCCGGCGACCAGCTTTATTATACTGCCAACCAGGGTTACCCTGCCATAGTAAGCGATGGATCGGGCGGGGCAGTAATCACCTGGATGGATTATAGATCGGGATCCTATGACATAATGGCGCAAAAGTTGAACGGCAGCGGCGTGCAGCAATGGGGATCAAGCGGTGTGATCGTGTGTTCCGCAGCAGGCGACCAATATTATCCGACACTGGTCACGGACGGATTGGGAGGGGCCATAATAACATGGTATGACGCAAGGGTCGGGAACAATAATGTATACGCGCAGCGGATCAACTCGATCGGGAACGTTGCTTGGACCACTAACGGAGTACCTGTATGCGCGATGACAGGCGATCAAGCATATCCATCAATTGCAAGCGACGGCGTCGGCGGAGCGGTATTTTCGTGGCAGGATTTCAGGTATGGGAATTGGGACATATTCGCGCAGAGGATAAACGGGAACGGCGCACCGCAATGGACCGCGGACGGCATTTGGGTATGCGCGGCTGGCAATCCGCAGATATATCCGAAGATCGTGTCAGATAATCTTGGCGGAGGGGTGATCGTCTGGAGCGATAACAGGACAGGATTCCCGGGTTATTATGATCTATATGTTCAGCGTGTAAGCGGGAGCGGGATCAATCTCTGGGCTGTTTACGGCAATCTTATTCCTTCGTCAAGTCAGCAAACAACACCGATGCCTGTAAGCGATGGATCTTCGGGTATGACTCTTGCCTGGAACCAGAACTCGAATATCACAGCTCAGCAGGTCGACGGTAACGGATCGAACTTATGGGGAACGAACGGATTGCAGGTTTGCCAGGCCGCAAATGACCAGTACAGGCAGCACATGGCAAAATACGGGCCGCGAGGAGCTGTGGTCGCCTGGTCTGATTATAGGAACTCGGATTACGATATATATGCTCAAAGGATCGGAGAGAGCTCGACCGAAATATATGTTGCCACGACAGGGAGCAATACTTCTGGGGCGGGAACGATCGATCTGCCGTACCAGACGATAAGCTTTGCGCTGACTAAGGCTGTTAGCGGATGCGCGATCTACGCCGCTCCCGGCGTGTATTATGAGCATGATATCAGGTGGTCAAAGAATAACGACGTTTCCCTGATCGGATCGGGCTCCAACGAGACGATCATTTCCGGCGAAGCCATCAACAGAGTGATAAGCGTTGAAAGCGCGCTAATGCTGTCTTTGAAGGGACTTACGATAAAGGACGGCTACGCGAACGCGATAAACGGCGGCGGTATTTTCCTCCCCTCCGGATCATCCCTGAATTTAACGAAAGTCAACTTTATGGGCAACAGGGCATATGACGCGGCATTGTCAAAAGGGAACGGAGGAGCCATATACTCTAACGGCAATGTAATGATAAGCGCGGCCGATTGCCTTTTTGCCGGGAACTATGCTTCATATAACGGGAGTGTCATTCATTACGCAACATTTGAATCCATAAACTGCGACTTCCATGACAATACAGCTGAATACGCCGGAGGCGTCCTGTATGGTGTTTATTGGACCGCATCAAAATGCATTGTTTATAACAACTCAGCACCCAATTCTAATGGTGCAGTGACCAGCGGTCTGCCATATCATAGAGCTAACGTTATGGACAGCATTTTCCACGATAACACCTCGTGGAACGGAGCAATATCGAATAACTGCAATTGGAGCGTTTCAAACAGCATATTCTATCGCAACAGCGTTACTGGATTTAGTAGCGCGAGTATAGCGTATGGTGGAGCGTGGACTGTGACGAACTGCGCTTTTAGCGACAACAGCGCTCCATCATCAATGTACGGACTGTTTTATAACGTTAATCCTTTTATAGCGACCAACTGTTCATTTATAAGGAACACGAGCGCGAATTCTTCGGTATTGGGATCAGTATTCGGAGTGGCCATAAAAAATGCCATAATTTGGGATTGTCCCAATCCCTTTATGACCGTAAGCGGAACGATCAAATACAGTGATGTGCAGGGCGGAGCAGCTGTTTATGGCGGCCTGTCTGACGGGGGAGGCAATATCAACATTGATCCGAAGCTTATATCAACAGAAGGCGGCGATCCACAATACTTGCAGCTTGGCACCGGATCTCCGTGCATTGATTCCGGCACCCTTGAAGCGGGCGTTCCGCAAACAGATGCGGCAGGAAAACCGCGTTCCGGAGGGTACGGCGTCGATATGGGCCTGTATGAATATAGCGGGCCGTCGATCAGGGTGGCCCAGCCTAACGGCGGAGAGCATATATCAAGGGGTTCACAATATAGTATAGTTTACAATATTACGCCGCAGGCGAATAACGTTAACATCAGGCTTTCCACTGACAAAGGATTGACATGGGGCTTTCTCTTGACGAGCGAAGCATACACGCATTCCGGCGTTTGCACGTTTGAATGGGTCCCTATGCCGGCACATGTGTCCACAGAATGCCTTATCTCGATCGAGGGAACAGAACCAGTTAGCGGCATATGGAATTATGACGTGAGCAATGCCACGTTTGAGATCATAAGCGTACCAGACACGATATCACCAATAGTGACGGTCGAATCTCCCGGCGGCTGGATAACCCTTGATGCCGGCACCTCATATGAGGTCAGATGGCTGGCAGTTGATGAGACCACGTTCCCGGTCAGCAAGTACATATCCATCTACTACACAACAAGCGAGGGTAATGACGGTTGGATAGCCATCACTACCGTTGAATCGAACAACAGGACGGCGACTTCCGGAGCATATGTCTGGAATATCCCTGAGGACGTGCTGCTGCCTGATGTTTCAGCGATAGCAAGGATATCGGTCGAGGCAAGGGACACCTCGAACAATAAAGGATATGATGCGTCAGACCAGTTCAACCTAAAAGCCGTGCCTTCGACAATATATGTTTCCATGACAGGCTCCGATGAGACAGGTAACGGTACATCGGCCAAACCATACAAGACAGTGCAGAAAGGATTGAACAAGGTCGCGACAGGGATGCTTGTGAGCGTTGAGGCGGGGGTATACCGCGAACATGATATCAAATGGCCGACCAAGCAGAACATAATCCTTCGCGGTGCGGGCTCAAATGAAACGATCATTTCAGGAGAGAGCATCAGCAGGATCATCAGCGTCGAGTCCGCGGTCAGGCTTAACATTGAATCATTGATGATAACAGATAGCCAGAGCAATAACCTTGACGGCGGAGGAGTTTTCCTTTGCAGCGGCGCTTCCATGAACCTGAAGAAAGCTTATTTTAAGGACAACAAGGTGGGCTATCATGAGTTGTCTCCGGCAGGCAGGGGTGGCGCAATTTATGCCGTTGGGGCAACGGTATCCGCGGAAGGATGCCTGTTCAGGGGCAACAGAGGCGGCAAGTATTATAATGAATACGTCTTTGCAGGAGTAGGGTATGGCGGCGATTGGCAGATAGACAATTGTATCTTTGATGCGAATATTACCAGGGCTTACGGCGGTGTTTTCAGCAATGTCGGCACCGTGAAAGCAAGCAACTGTCTGTTCGTGACAAATGAAGCCGGCGGCGGTGGCGTGGTACATCAGGGAAGTATGGAGGCGACGAACTGCACATTTATTAATAATAGGGCCGGGGAGGGGGCGGTTGGATATTCCGCTGACATAAAAGCAACGAATTGCATATTCAGTAAGAATGTTTGTCTTGCTCAATTTGGTGGGGTGGCGCGCTATGGCACCTGGGATATAACAAATTGTACTTTTAATAACAATGTCGCTCAATGGGGACAGGCGGCGTCAGCCGGGATCAACTGGACAATAAAGAACTCGATCTTCTGGGGCGGCGATGATCCGTGGGGCGGAAACAGTCAGTTCGATGGCATGACAGGAACGATAAAATATTCCGATGTGAGGAACAGAAGCTGGGGAGGATTAACGACAACAGAATGCATCTCAGCTGATCCCCGGTTCATTTCAAAGGAGTCGACAGATCCCAACTTCCTAAGACTGGGCTCAGGGACTCTTTGCATAGATAGGGCATCCAAAGAAGCCCCGTCTCTTGATTACGCCGGCAACCCAAGGCCGCATGGTTTTGCAAATGATATGGGCGTGTTCGAATTCCAGGGGCCGTCAGTTAAGGTCGTGCAACCGAATGGCGGAGAGTCAATAAACGCGAGCGTTACATATGAAGTCGAATGGAGCGTAAGCCCAGAGGCTGATGATGTATATGTAAGGTTTTCAAGGGACCGGGGGGCCACATGGAACATGGTTGTGACCCACGAAACATTGACACGATCAGGCTTGTGCACATTTGAATGGGTCCCGGACAAGATGCTTTCATCGACCGAATGCCTCATTTCAGTTGAGGCCTTGGATAATGGTTACTGGAATTGCGACACAAGTGATGCGAAGTTCACGATCATCGAGATGACCGCTCCTGTAGTGACGGTCGAAGCCCCGAGCGGCTGGATAACGCTTGAAGCAGGAACATCATACGAGGTCAGATGGTCCGCGACGGATGATACTGCATTGCCGGTCAGCGGTTATATATCGATCTATTACACGACGAACGAGGCAGGCGGCATTTGGATAGCGTTAACGACAGAAGCATATAATAACCTGACCGCGACATCCGGTGCATATACTTGGAATATTCCGGATACTATCGTCCCTACAAATTCCCTTATCAATGCCAGGATCTCCGTTGAAGCAAGGGACACCTCGAACAATAAAGGATTCGACATATCTGATATGTTCGATTTAATAGGATTGAGATCCTTGGTCTATGTATCAAAGACCGGATCTGATGTGACAGGTGATGGAACGATATTAAAGCCTTTCGCGACGATAGCAAAAGGGCTGCAAAGGATTGCCGTGAGCGGATCAGTTGAAGTAGCGGCAGGGACATATCTTGAACACAATATCTTATGGCCTGATAGAAACAACATAAAACTTCATGGTGCAGGGACGAGCAATACGATAATTTCTGCAGAAGCACTTGGGCGGTTCATCTTCGTTGGTTCAGCGGTGAACATAACCATTGAATCAATGACAATAAAAGACGGGAGGGCCGAACTGATCACGTACGGTGGCGGAGCAATAAAGCTTGCTTTCGGTTCAAGATTGGACCTGAAAGGCGTAGATTTTATCGGTAATAAAACGGTTGCAAATGCCGCTGGTGCAATATGGTCAGTCAATTCTTCTGTGTTTGCCAGCAATTGTAGGTTCATAAGCAATGAATCAATCCAAAGTGGAGGCATTGGTAGTGGAGGTGTGCTTTGGGGGGGCATATGGAATGCATCAGACTGTCTATTCCTCAGCAATACTGCTGGTGTGTATGGGGGCGTTGCTCTTAATGCAAGTATGATCCTAACTCGATGCACCTTTGAGAGTAACTCAGCCGGTTATGGTGGCGGCGGCGTTGCACATGATAGTTACTTTACAGTAACGAACTGTGTATTCATTGGTAATAGCTGTGGTCAGGGAGGAGTATCCAAAGGAGGCAGTTGGAGCGTAGCTGATTCCATTTTTTACGGCAACATAGGGAATTATGGCGGGATATTTAATGGCAGTTACTGGGATATTGTTAATTGTACTTTTTATAATAATACTGCGAACAATGATGGCAGCATAGGCTATGGTTCCTCCTTAAAAGCGAAAAATTGCATCTTCTGGGGGACCAATGATCCTTTCTCAGGGATGGTTTCAGGAACGCTGGAATACTGCGACGTACAAGGTGCGGATTGGGATGTTTTGAGGACAGTAGAGTGCGTTTCCGCAAATCCGCGTTTTGCTTCGACTGTTTCAACAGATCCGTCATTCCTCCGTCTTGGCGCCGGCTCACCTTGCATAGACAGTGCATCTTCGGAGGCACCCACTCCAGACCTTGCCGGATATGTTCGTCCGCACGGCCTAGGCAACGACATGGGAGTGTATGAGTTCCAGGGGCCGTCGATAAGGGTGAAATATCCCAACGGAGGGGAGATATTCACTTACCATGTAACATATGAAACATATGTCAATATAACATGGGAAGTCTCCGACCAGCCGGAGAACGACATGCCGGCGCTCCCGTTAAAGATCAATTTCTCAATGAACAACGGATCGAGCTGGTCCTCTGTGACGCCGGAAACGGACGCTGTTCCTCCTTATACGATCGCGGTCCCTCTGGTGCTCTCGAAATATTGCCTGATATCGATAGAGGCCGTCGATAATTCGGCTCACAGCAACTATGACACAAGCAACGGGACGTTCGAAATAACCATAGACGATCCTTTCCCTCCGATCGTGACGATAGAGGCCCCCGTGACAGGAGAAGCGATAAAAGGCGGTTCTGTCTATCAGGTAAAATGGAAAGCAAGCGATAACGTATTGGTCCAGCCGGGCACAACGACGATCGAAGTGTCGTTGAACAACGGAGCAAGCTGGAGCGTTGTAACATCGGAAATGACCACATCGCCCTATTTTTGGACTGTCAACTCAGCAAACACTACAGAGGCGAAGGTCAGGATAAGGATGAGGGATATTGCTGGGAATACCGGCGTGGCAACAAGCGGGGCATTTGTCATAGATTCCACCTCACCCGAGGTCCTTACCACAAGCCCGACGAACGGAGCTACGGCAGTTATACAGGATACCGACATAGTGATCACTTTCAGCGAAACAATGGAAATCTCGACCGTTGTTGTCACCATGGAACCGAAAGTAGGCTGGGTAAAGACATGGGATCCTTCGAACAAGCAGGTAACATTCAATCCGACCATAAACCTTGTTGAAGGGGTGCTGTACACGGTTACTGTTGAAGCAGGCGCTAAGGACATGGTTGGCAATACAATGGTTTCACTATATAGGTTCAATTTCAGGATCAGAGATATTACAGCTCCGACAGTCACAGTGCTCAGGCCTGCGACGGGAGAGGCACTGAGAGGCCGCTCCCAGTACCTAATAACATGGGAAGCGACAGACAACGTCGGGATAAAGACGAGTTCAACTACGCTTGAAGTATCTATTAACAACGGCGCAACATGGGCCAATATCGTGAGCTGGCAGAATGCATCTCCGTATATCTGGACGGTGACCGCTGAAACCACTACCGAAGCAAAGATTAAGGTTACAGCGCAGGATACGTCCGGGAATGTTGCATCAGGCATTAGCGGAAAGTTCAAGATCGATTCGACTTCGCCGGAAGTCATTGCCACAGATCCTCTTAACGGAGCAAAGAACATATCCCCGACAGCGAACATTGCCATCACATTCAGCGAGACAATGGAAACATCGACCGTTGTTGTTACGATGGAACCAAAAGTCGGATGGGTAAGATCGTGGAACGCTTCGAACACTCTGGTAACGCTAAATCCTGTCAGCAGTCTGACCGAGGGCCAGCTCTACAGGGTGACCGTTGAGGCCGGAGCAAAAGATATGGTAGGGAATACCATGTTCTCACCGTATTCTTTCACTTTTGAAGTAAGCGATCTTTCCCCTCCGACAGTGACGGTGCTCAGGCCGGCGACGGGGGAAGCGTTAAGGGGCGGATCGCAATACCTCATAACATGGGAAGCTACCGATAATGTCACGATAAAACCGAACTCAACGACGATAGAGGTATCGCTAAACAATGGCGCGACATGGGAGAATATTGCCAGCGGAGTGAACACCTCTCCATATAACTGGACAGTCAGCCCAGTGAACACGACCGAGGCCAGGGTAAGAGTGATGGCGTCCGATAACGAAGGGAATATCGGTACAGGGACAGGCGGGAAATTCACTATCGATTCTACTTCGCCGGAAGTTTTATATACAAGCCCGATCAACGGAGCAAGGGGAGTGCCGGTCGACTCGAACATTATCATAACTTTCAGCGAGACGATGGAAACATCGACCGTTGTTGTCACCATGGAACCAAAGGCCGGATGGGTCAAATCGTGGAATGCTTCCGGTAAGCAGGTGACATTCGATCCCGTGGCAGATCTTGTTCAGGGTAAGATCATCCGGGTGACAGTTGAGGCGGGCGCTAAGGACATTGCAGGGAACATCATGGTGTCACCGTATGTGTTCACGTTCGAAGCCGGTGATGTCAATGCGCCGCTTGTAACTGTTGAATCGCCTAACGGCGGCGAGTTCCTCTCCAGCGGTTTCGATTATGCGATCAATTGGAAAGCGACCGATGAATCGGGAATAAAAGCAACCGGCATAACGCTAAGTTATTCGATCAATTCGGGATCGACATGGACACCGATAGTGAGCGGGCTATCGAACACGGGAAGCTACCTGTGGCATACGCCTCATGTGAGCTCCGGCAACTGCAGGGTATTGGTCGAGGCCGAGGATAACCTTGGCTTCATCGGTTCCGACATGAGCAACGGCGACTTTACTATCACATCGCCCGGCGCTCCCACGATAGAGGTAACAATTAACGGCAAGAGGTTCATCAGCGGCGACTTACTGCCTCCGTATAGGACCAATATGGCCGGTCTCACTATTTATGCTTCATCTCCGGTCTCTGATGCCAAGATGTTCGTTGACGGCTCGCAGGTTGTTCTTAATAAGGTCCAGGATGTCCCGCCGGCATACATGGGCACGTTCTCGATCATGCCTAATCCGGTGAACCCGATGCATATCCTGAATTTTTACGCCAGTGATGAGGTCGGCAGCGCGACCACTCTAACATTGGAAGCGCAGGTGCTATCGGGCGGGGTACAGGTTGTGGGGGTCCCGCTCAATTATCCGAACCCGTTCAAACCGCTGTCCGGCGGCACGACAAAGATCCAGTATTCGCTTTCCACTTACGCGTCAGTCACTATCGTGCTCTATGACATTACGGGCCAGGAGGTAAAGAGGTGGGAGTTCGCGTCGGGTGAGCAGGGAGGGAAGGCGGGCATCAACACGGTTGAATGGGACGGCAAGTCGCTGTTCGGCGAGGTGGTCGGCAACGGAATGTACATATACAGGATACTCTCCGAAGGAAAGACGATAGGTACGGGTAAGCTGGTAATACTGGATTAGACTTATGTTCCTATAATTATCTAATTATAGTTGAGGTTGAAATGAAAAACCAAGATTACTTGAGCGTAAAATCAATATTTCTATTGTTCACCATATTAATGACTATTGTGCTTTTGTCATTTACTTGTTTTGCCAATGTCATGGGTAAAACCCAATGGACATTGAACGGCGTGAGGATCAGTCAAAATTGGGTAGAAACCTGTTATGATGATTATCCTTGGGAAATTAGGGGGGTGAGCTCTTACTTAGATGGTTCCGGAGGTGAATTGGTAGCGTTTGGCGACCGCAGATCAGGCATAAGTACCGATATTTATGTCCAGAAGGTGAATTCGACCGGGGCTGCGATATGGACGGTTAACGGTGTCAGGGTGACGAATATGGACGGATGGAATCAGGAGGATCCGCAGGTCGTTTCAGACGGTGCCGGCGGTGCGATAGTCGTGTGGCAGGACATGAAGAACGGTAATTATGATATATACGCGCAAAAAGTGGCAAGCGCGGGGACAGTTTCATGGACTACGGGAGGAGCTGTGGTATGCGCCGCGACCGGCGACCAGAAAAATCCGAAAGCGATACCAGATGGTGCGGGTGGAGCGATAATTGCCTGGACCGATAACAGGAACGGTAACTACGATATTTTCGCCCAAAGAATAAATTCCTCGGGTTCGCGGATTTGGACCACCGATGGCGTAACAGTTTGCGTGAATGCGGAAGACCAAAGATACCCCTGCCTGGCGAGCAGTGAATCGGGCGCAGCGATACTGGCATGGGTTGACATGAGAGAAGGACAAAATAACATAAGGGCCCAAAAACTAAACGCATCCGGAGCTGTTCTGTGGTTATCGGATGGGGCTCTCGCCATAAATTTGAATTATTTGCATGTTCCAGCTTTGGTCAGCAATGGTTCCGGAGGGGCGATAATCGTGAGCATGTTAGGTACATTGGATATCGCGTCAGGTAATGGCGGTGCTATACCTCATGTGGTCGCGCTTGATAGTACCGGTACCTGGCTCTATAGTCCTAAGCCCATAACGTCATGGGATTATTCTGCATGCAATGCGAACATAAGGATAGTCCAGGATGGCTCGGGAGGCGCCATCATATCCTGGGAGGACGATAAGCTTACAGAGGTAAACAATGTGTATATGCAACGCGTAAATCCTTCCGGCACGTTTTTGTGGACGGCTAACGGGGTAAAAGTATCATCAAATACGGCGAATGATCTTGATTATTATCAGCTTAATCATAGACTAACGGGGGGCAATGGGGGAGATGTTTTAGTTTGCTGGACTAGCAGAAGATATGATCTTGTGGGTGATCTTTTTGCACAAAAAATAAATACAAGCGGCGTGAAAGTATGGGGCAGGGATTCGCTTATCTGCGGGATTTACGATCAGCAGAGTGTCATGCAAATAGTAACGGACGGTTCTAGCGGGGCTATAATGTCATGGATAGATACTAGAAGCGGCGCCAACGGGAGTTATGTTCAGCGAGTGGTTGATTACACAGACAATGTCCTTCCTGTGGTGACCGTTAACACTCCAAATACACCTATCACACTTGAATCGGGAACAGCATACAATATAAGTTGGACCGCCACCGATGACAACGGTTTTCCCCCGGCTTCTTATATAAGCATATATTACTCGCCCAATAACGGGGCGGGCTGGACCCAGATAACCTCTCTCGAGCAAAATGACCCCAGTTTGACAACGGGCTCCTATAGTTGGACCGTGCCAAGCATCGGCTCTAACAAATTCTTGATTTCTATCGAAGCTTATGACAACGCGATGAATAGAGGATGCGATATCTCGAACTCCAATTTTACGGTGCTTGCACATTTTGTCCAGGTTTCGCTTACAAGGGGCTCGGATATAACGGGAGAAGGAACCCTTGCAAAGCCATATAAGACCATACAGAAAGGATTGAATTGGGTCACATCGGAATCATTGGTGAGCGTAGAAGCGGGGACATATAACGAAAACGGTATTTTATGGCCAAGTTATAGAGGTGTGACATTGCGCGGCGCCGGTCCGAACCTGACCACGATAGAAGCCCAGTCGGCAGGCAGGGGGATCAGCGTTGAAGTTGCGGTCCCGCTGACCATAGAAGCGCTTAGCATAAAGAACGGCAGCGTTGTCGGGATAGACGGCGGAGCCATTAATCTGAAATCTGGGTCAAGCCTGCGTTTAAAACAAGTAGTTCTGTCCCAAAACGGCGCAAATAGAGGGGGGGCGGTATACTCTGTGGCTTCAGTTGTTACCGCTGAAGGATGTTCTTTTATCCAGAATAGTTGCGGTTCTTTCGGGGGCGTGGGATACGGTGGAACGTGGGAAGCCAGGAACTGCCTGTTTTTTGATAACTTCACGAATGACGGCGGCGGCGTATTCAGTAATTTGTTTTTAAAAGCGACGAATTGTGACTTTATTAGCAATGAGACCACGACATTTACCGGAGATCATCATGGAGCAGTGGCATATCTCTTGTTAGGTACTGTCGAGGTTGCTGATTGCACCTTTAAATATAATGTAGCGAAAGTACGCGGGGGCGTTGCTTACGCGGGAAGTTGGAAAGCGACAAATTGCGTTTTCATCAATAATGGAGCTTATACTGGTGGAGTGGGCTGCGTTTCAAGCTGGAATTTTATAAACTGTACGATCTATGGCAATGGTGATGCTTCGGGTGGAGGTGTTGTATGGTCGGATACAGGCAATGTTGTTAATGTAACAAATAGCATATTGTGGAACAATAGCACCACATTCCTGGGTGTAACAGGCACGGCAAAGTATAACGATATTCAAGGGGGAACGGGGATACTGTCGAATGGCGGAGGGAATATCAATGTCAATCCGATCTTCGCTTCCACTTCCTATCCATATGATATGCACTTATCGATCAACTCGCCCTGTGTCAACACGGGAACATTTGAAGGGGCTTCTGACCACGATCTTGACGGAAAAACCAGGCCGATCCCAGCGAATCCGCCCTTAAATCATAAATATTTCGACATGGGATGCTACGAACAAAAAGGTACAGCGCTTGTGGATGACGTGTATGTTGCCGTTACGGGGAACAATACGACAGGCGAGGGCACATTCGATTCACCTTATCAAACTATAGCATATGGATTGACACAAGTGGCTTCGGCTGGCGTTGTGCATGTGGCAACGGGTGAGTACAGGGAGCATGATATTCAATGGCCCAATAGAAGCAATATCACTCTCCGCGGTGCGGGATCCAATGAAACGATCATTTCGGGAGAGGCTTTGGGCAGGGTGATCAGTGTTGAAGCGGCGTTGAATTTGACGATCGAGGCCCTGACGATCAGACAAGGAAGCTTAATGATAGAAGGAAATGGCGGTGGCATATATCTTGCACCGGGATCAAAGCTCTATCTAAGGAACATGAAGATGCTAAATAACGGCGTCATGGGTTCTACGGATTATACTGGATGTGGTGGGGCGGTGTATTCCGGTGCGTCCAGGGTGTATGCGTTTAATTGCTTATTTGATTCAAATACAGCCAACCATTATGGGGGTGTTGGTTTTAGTGGCTCATGGGAAGCGTACGATTCCTCTTTCAACGCAAATAAAGGATTATTGGATGGCGGCGTCTTTTGTGGAGTTGTCACACTGAACGCATCACGCTGTGTTTTTTCAGGTAACAATAGTGCATTTGGGGGAGTGTTCACATGGGTGAAAAGCGGAATGGGAGGCCCGGACAGCAAAGTGTCGGATTGCATCATAAGCAACAATTCCGCGAATGACGGCGGTGTTTCCTTCGCAAGTCATTTAACGTTCATTAATTGCAGGATATTCGGGAACACCTCTATCTCTGGAAGCAGTAAAGTGTTTTGCTGGGGCGAAAATGACGAGATAATCACATGGATAAATTGCACGATATACGGGAATACGGGAGTGGGGAGTCATGCAAACACGAACTGGTCCGGAAAGAACTGCATAATGTGGAATAACGGAACGCCATTTAACAGCGGGACCTATGAGGTCACTTATAGCGATGTCGAAGGCGGGCGAGCAGGCACCGGCAACATAAATAGCAATCCATTGTTCCTGAATGCTTCCGGTGGGGATTTCCATGTTCTAGCTACTTCTGAATGTGTCAACTCGGGGACATTTGAAGGAGCTCCTGACCATGATCTTGACGGCAATCCAAGACCTCTTCCCGCCAATGCTGAAAATAAATATTATGACATGGGCTGCTATGAGCAAGCCGGCACGACGGCGGAAGTAATATTGGTCGAGCCTAACGGGAGTGAAAAATTATATATAGGCACGTTCTTTGATATTGTCTGGAAAATAAAAGGACTGGTTACATCCGATGCATATATAAGACTATCAACAAATGAAGGGTCATCATGGGATTATCTTATTACGCATGAGCCTTCTGTTCTGGGCGTGTCAACTTATGAATGGACAGTGCCAAATCTTATTTCAAAAAAATGCCTGATATCGGTTGAAGCATTTGGCCCGAACGGATGGGGCCGTGATAAGAGCGATGGTGTGTTTGAGATATCCGAATCAGTAAAGCCGGTTGTCACTGTTGAAGCTCCTAATGGCGGAGAGGTCCTTGCCGGAGGCAGCGCGTTCAACGTGACGTGGAAGGCGACAGATAATTATACGCTGAACCAGAACCTTATCATAAAGATATACTTCACAAGCGGTGAGGCTTGGCAGAATGTTGCCACGACAACAGAAAGCCCATCAGGATCAGGATTGTTCATGTGGCCCGTTCCGTCAGGCTGGAGCTCGACAGAATGCAGGATAAGAATAACAGCTTCCGATGAAGTCGGTAATATCGGCAGCGATGAGAGTAACAGTAAATTCACGATCGACAGCTCATTGCCCTCGGTAACAGTCTTGCGGCCTGCCATTGCGGAAGTTCTTCTTGGAGGTTCACAGTATATTATCACCTGGGAGGCAACGGACAAGGGAGGATTGACCACTGAAGCGTTCACTATATGGTATTCACTTAATAATGGTGCTTCATGGACGCAGATAGCAAGCTCGATAAGCAGCCTTGAAACGATGTTAAGCTGGAACGTCCCGTCGGTGGATACCACAGAAGCCTATATTTCCGTAGAAGCGGTCGACCGGGCCGGGAACCGCGGTTATGGAACAAGCGGCGGTTTTGTGATCGATGGTGCTGCCCCCATAGTTACGGTATCACAGCCTAACGGAGGGGAGGTCCTCTTGGCGGGAATAACCTATGAGGTGATGTGGAATGCCTCTGACTCCGGCGGAATAAGGACCGACGGTATAACTATCAGGTATTCGACGGACGGAGGAGCAAGCTGGAGCCTGATAGAAGGCGGATTGTCCAATTCAGGGTCTTATTATTGGATCCCGCCGGTCTTATCATCGGCGACCTGTAAAATATCCATTGAAGCGATGGATGTTGTCGGAAGGACAGGTTCCGACATGAGCAACGGCAACTTCATAATTCTTAAGGAGCCGGGCGGCCTTCTAATGCTTGATAAGATTGTTGTTAACCAGAAGAGGTATATTGACGGCGACGTTATATCGCCGTCCGGCGTCATGTGGGTCTATTTCTATTCTGACCTGCCGATGCAGACTATGACGCTTGAGGTTGACGGCGGATATTCGTTCAATTTCAACCTATTCTCAAGGGAAGGGACATATGAGGCATGGCTTGGAAATTACAGTGTTCTACCGATCGCGGGACAGGATGAGCGCACGTTCACATACAATGCGACCGTATATGCCGGATATCCAAAGGTAGCACAAAGGATGTTCCGTTTGATAGCAGGCGGAGTGCAAACGGTAGGCGTGCCTCTTAATTATCCAAATCCTTTCAAACCCTTATCAGGCGGATCCGACAGCACGACAAGGATACAATATACACTGTCCGACAACGCACAGGTGGTAATAGTAATGTATGACATAACGGGGCAGGAGGTTAAGAGGTGGGAGTTCACTTCCGGCCAGGATGGCGGCAAGGCCGGCATCAACAGCATTTTATGGGATGGAAAGTCCCTGTTCGGTGAGGTTGTTGGGAACGGAATGTATATTTACAAAATAACTTCAGGCGGAAGGACGATAGGAACAGGAAAGCTCGTTGTGCTGGATTAACGAATAAAAAGTCATATAAATATTGGCATTCAAGGAGGAATTATCTTGGTGAAGATCGTGAAAATCTGCGTTTTTCTGTTCCTGATAATGACCGTAATATCTGGATGGCATATTGTTTGTTTTGCCATTGAAGGGGCGCCTTTATGGCTGACGAACGGGGTGACAATATGCGCTTTAAGCGGGGACCAGACGGCACCGAAAATAACCGACGGTAAAATAGATAATGTTGTGGATTATACTTATACTGGTTCGTCGATCATCGCGTGGCAAGATAAAAGGAACGGAGGCGCCGATATTTATGCGCAACGCATAGATCAGGCCGGAGCAGCGAGATGGGGGAACAACGGCGTGGCAATATGCACCGTTTCGGGCGATCAAATGTACCCAAAAATGACAACAGACGGCATTGGAGGAGCGATCATAACGTGGTCGGACCAGAGGGACGGGCAGTATATTTATTCAATGTTCGTGCAGCAGGTGAACAGCAGCGGAGAGGTCAAATGGACGGCTGACGGCGTCAGGCTGTGCAATCAGACAGCCGCTGATTCGTTACTTTTTTCTATCGCTCCGGTGGAGCAGGGTAACGGTGGCGCCGTGATCGCATGGATGGATAACAGGAACGGCGGTTATGATATTTATGCCCAGCTGATAGATAAGAACGGGGTTCCTCAATGGGCGGCGAACGGAGTGAGGGTGTCATCCGCGACCGGTGATAAATCCAATCCTAAAATACTCTCGGATGGTTACGGATATTTTACGATAGTTTGGCAGGATTACAGGAACGGTATCGATGCGGATCTCTACGCTCAAAAGCTAAATAGTTCCGGTAATATCGTATGGACGGGATCGCCAAATGGTTTGGCGATCGCGACAGGCACGGGCAATCAATATGTCGCGGAATTAACTAAAGCGGAGGATCCCTCACACGCAGCGATAATCACCTGGATGGACGAAAGAAGCGGTACCCCACACATTTACGCGCAAAAGGTGGATTTGAATGGGGCAATAAAATGGACGGCGAACGGGGTGGCCGTATGCACCGCTACAGGCAATCAAGGTGACCCAAAAATAGTTGAGGATGAGAACCATGGCGCGATAATAGTATGGGGCGATACAAGGAACGGCAATAGCGATATATATGCACAGCACATCGCGGATGCCGACGGAAGCGCCTTATGGACGGCGAACGGGATAGTTATATGTAACGCAACAGGTGATCAGATCAGGCCCAACCTTTCAAGGGACGGATCCGGCGGGGCATTAATATCATGGCATGATCAAAGGGACGGGGCCAATCAAGCCGTATATACCCAGAGAGTGGACGCAAACGGTGCGGTCAAATGGGCCTCGAACGGTGTAGCCGTGAGCACCGCACCCGGCAGCAAGGGATTTGATACCGCGATAACAAGCAATAATACATTGGAGGCATTTGTTGCATGGGACGGGGGGAGGAATATTTATGCACAGAGGATCGGATCAGCTAGGGTTAACAATGTCACGAAAGGTGTGTGGCACCCGACAATAAGGGAAGCGTTTAACTATGCGGATACGGCAAATCTTCTTACGATGGAGGCAGGGCTTTTTAAGGAACGCAATATGCTTTGGCCCAATAAGAATCATATTACCCTCCGCGGCGCGGGATCGAATGAAACGATAATCTCAGCAGAGGCTCTAGGCAGGGTAATAAGCGTTGAGTCCGGCGTTAATCTGACGATAGAGGCGCTAACGATAAGCAGCGGATCAATAAACCAGTATGGAGGTGGGATATGGCTTTACCCAGGCTCGATCCTAAAATTAAAGAACGCTAAAATTGCTTATTGTTCAGCATACAATGGGGGCGCGATCTATTCACAAGGAGCCAAGGTGATAGCGGATGGGTGCTTTTTTATCGGGAATAGCATGATCAACAGTAGTACGTATGGTGTGGTCGCATGCGGGGGAACGTGGGAAGCTAAGAACTGTTCGTTCATTGATAATTCGGCGGACTATACTGGCTGCGGCGGTGGCGTATTTTCCGGTCTATCTCTAGTCGCAACCGGATGTGCTTTTTCAAATAATAGCGCAGAGTATATGGGCGGTGTTTTTCATAACATGACAGGTACATTGGAGTTGAACGGCTGTATTTTCCAGAACAATTCATGTGAAAATCCATCGAGTATGGGGGGTGTTGCAGTCGGTTGTAATGGGAATGCGTATAATTGCATTTTTAACGGGAATAGTGCATATATGGGCGGCTTTTCTCAAAGTGGCACCTGGAACCTGATAAATTGTACCCTATATAATAATAGCAGCAGCGGCCCTGTTGATTTTGGCGTCATGAATGGAGGAACTTTTAACGCAAAAAACACGATCATTTGGGGCAATAGGGTCCCGTTTTTCGCTAATGGGGTCACCTCATTAAAGTACTGTGATTTCCAGGATATGGTCGCTGCCGGTCCTGGCAACAAAAGCGTTAATCCTTTTTATGTAAATGCATCAGGAGGCAATTTCCATTTGCTTTCTACATCCGAATGCGTAAATTCCGGAACATTTGAAGGGTCACCTGCAACGGATATTGACGGCAATCCAAGGCCGAATCCGGCGAATCCGCCGAATAATTACCGCTACTTTGACATGGGCTGTTATGAACAGGCGGGCACGATGTCATCAAGCCTGATATATGTGGCAACAACGGGAAGCAATACGAACGGCGTGGGAACGATCGATCTTCCGTACCAGACCATTGGCTTCGCACTGACGAAAGTCGCGACCGCTGGAGTGGTACAGGCTGCAGCGGGTATATACAGGGAGAGGAATATCTCATGGCCAAAAAGGAATAACATTATTCTCCGCGGAGCAGGGGCGAATACAACAATAATTACCGCAGAAGCGCTTGGAAGGGTTATTGGCGTTGAAGAAGCAGTTCAGCTTACAATAGAAGCGTTGACCATAATGGATGGCAAAACGCAGACAGCAGATTCTTATGGGGCCGGGATCTATCTGCAACCAGGATCAATATTGTGTCTGAATAGTGTTATATTTAAAGGTAATTACGCATGCGAGAACTCATCGGACGGCGGAGCTGTAGGATCAGAGCTGTGTAAGGTGGCAGCGGATAAGTGCATTTTTGATAGCAACAGAGCCTGGGGATATGCGGGAGTGGCGTATATGGGCACGTGGGAGGCGACCAATTGTATTTTTGTGAATAACCATGCTTGGGCCGGTGGCGTTGCAGGAAGGGGGCTGGATGGGAACCTTTCTTGGAAGGCGACTAATTGTGTTTTTTATGGAAATTATGGAGAGGTCTATGATGTCGATATAATAATCGGGGGAGTATTTAAAGCAAAAAACTGTATTTTTTGGGGTCACAGCACTTTATTTTATTCGGGGGAGCCGACTTTGGCAACAATTGAATATTCAGATGTGCAGGGTGGATGGCCAGGCACAGGGAACATCAACGCTATGCCATATTTTATTTCAACATCTGAAGGCAATTTCCGGCTACTCGCAACATCCGAATGCGTGAATTCAGGCACCTTCGAAGGTGCTCCTAACCATGACTTAAACAATAATCCCCGTCCGCTTCCAGCAAATACCGAAAATAAATATTATGACATGGGATGTTATGAGCAAGAAGGTATGGTGACTGAACGAGTGCACAATCAAACCAAGAATATATGGTATCCAACTATCCAGACCGCTTTAAATGATGCGGATGCCGGGAACATCATTACCCTGGAAGCGGGAATCTTTCTTGAACACAATATAACATGGCCGGCTTATTCGAATATCACCATCCGTGGAGCGGGATCTAACGAAACAATAATTTCTGGAGACTCCCTGGGAAGAGTGATCAGCGTCGAAGCGGCGGTGAATTTGACGATCGAGGCCTTGACGATAAAGAGCGGCAAGGTAACAGACAATAGCGGAGGGGGAATATACCTTCCTCCAAATGCAGTTTTATATCTAAGGTCGGTAAATATAAAGGAAAATAGTGCGACAAGTAGCAGCTATTTATATGGTTACGGTGCGGCAATATACTGTGGTGGCGCGAAGGTGATTGCCAGTGACAGTACATTTAGCGATAACACAGCAAATCCATATGGTGGTACGGTATCGGACGGGAACGGCACGGGAAGCTGGGAGGCCGTAGATTGTTCGTTCATAAATAACTATGCTAAAGGTAATGGGGGATGTTTTAGCTTGCTTAACCTTAAGGCGACAAGATGCACATTCACTGGTAATCAGTCGGATAATTATGGTGGAGTTTTAAACAATTTGATCGGGACCTCAGAAGTTAGAGACTGCTATTTTAAAAACAACATAAGCAATAATGGTGGAGGTGTCAGCTATGGAGGTCCAAGCATAATCGCGACGAATTGTATTTTTGATGGCAATATTGCCATGCAAGGTGCCGTTGCCTATGGGGATGATTGGACCGTTGCGAACAGTGTCTTAGTTAATAATTTCGGTAACAGCATCATCTGCGGGAGCAATTTTGATGCGGTGAACTCGATTGTTTGGGATAACGGGGGATCTATGGGCCCGATACTTTTTGCTGGCGGTGCCACATATTCTTTCAAGTATTCAGATGTCCAGGATAGCGTGCCGACCGGAGAGGGCAATATAAGCGTTAATCCTCTTTTTGTGGCAAGTCCAAGTGACCTCCATCTCCTCGCGAATTCCGAATGCGTCAATTCCGGCACATTCGAAGGTGCGCCCTTAACGGATCTTGACGGCAATCCCCGTCCGCTTCCCGTCAATGCTGAAAATAAATATTTTGACATGGGGTGTTATGAGCAAGCCGGACTGTTTGGTCCGACGATAACCGTTATTCAGCCAAACGGTGGTGATGTGATAACGGCGGAAAGTTATTATCCTGTTAAATGGAACATTTCGGGCAATGTAACAACTGATGCTTATGTGCGGCTTTCCACGAACGGAGGGCTGGCATGGTCACTGATAACCCGCGAAGCAGGGATCCTTGGAATATCCACATATAATTGGACGGTCAGCGATACCCCTTCAACACAATGCCTGATATCGGTTGAAGCAGGCAATCCCGGCGGTTGGAGCAACGACAAGAGCAACGGTTATTTTGAGATAATACCGCCTCCATCAGCGCCTACATTGGAAGTGACCATCAACGGGAGAAGGTTCGTGGACGGAGATGTCCTTCCTCCAAACAAATCAAATATGGTCAATATAAAGGCATTAGGCTGCGGCGTGGTTAACATGGAGATGTGGCTTGACGGGATAAGCGTTCCATTAAGCGCACTGGGCGGCATACCGCCTGTATGGGTAGGGACGTTCATCGTGACGCCTGATTCATCCCCTGCGCATATACTTACATTCTATGCGTATACCGGAGGGCTAAGCGGGGCATTCGTCACGCTTGAAGCTCAAGTCCTGACTGGAAGCGTTCAAGTTGTCGGAGTTCCTCTCAACTATCCGAATCCTTTCAAGCCGTTATCAGGAGGCACTACAAGGATCCAGTACACATTGACCGATGATGCCAACGTGACGTTCATATTGTTCGATATCACGGGCCAGGAGGTAAAGAGGATAGTATTTGCGTCAGGGATACAAGGCGGGAAAGCGGGGATCAACCAGGTTGAATGGGACGGAAGGTCGATGTTCGGCGAGTTCGTGGGCAACGGCATGTACATCTACAAGATAACCATAGGCGGAAGGACTATCGGGACGGGTAAGCTGGTAGTGCTGGATTGATGCAAAACCGAAGGCCATTAGGGGCATAAGGGCCATCAGGGCATAGTTTTATAATAAGAGGTGATCATTCTGAATAAAATATTAATAAGGACTATAGTTTTTCTGATCTTGCTGATCGTTTTTTCAGGCGGTTCTTTTGCTGAGGTCGGCGCACCTGCCTGGACAACGAACGGCGTCACGATTTGCGCGACGTCTGGGCATCAAACCGAACATCAATTCATAAGCGACGGATCCGGCGGAGCGATGATCGTCTGGTCGGATGCCAGGAGCGGCAACACCGACATCTACGCTCAGCGAGTGAACAACAGCGGAGTTGTACAATGGGCAGCGAACGGTGTTACTGTGTGTGCCGCAGCGAATAGCCAAGTTAATCCGCAAATCATAAGTGATGGCTCAGGAGGAGCTATCATAACCTGGAGCGACTACAGGACCGGTGTCGGGTCCGGGGATGTCTACGCTCAGCGTGTGAACAGCGGAGGCACTGTGCAATGGGCAACGAATGGTGTTTCCGTGTGTGCCGCAGCGAACAATCAGTACGAGCCATATATAGTAAGCGACGGTTCAGGAGGCGGCATCATAACATGGCACGACTACAGGAATGGCAGTAATTTTGATATTTATGCTCAGCGAGTGAACGGTAGCAGCGCTGTGCAGTGGACTGCGAACGGCGTTACTGTGTGTGCCGCAGCGGACCATCAATCCTACCCACGGATCGTTGTCGATGGTTCAGGCGGCGCAATTATTGCCTGGCAGGATAGCAGGACCGGCGGAATTCCTGACATCTACGCTCAGCGCGTGAACAGCGGCGGCACTGTGCAATGGGCAGCGAACGGTGTTTCCGTGTGTGCCGCGGCATATGCTCAGCAATACATGACCATGGCAAGCGATAATTCCGGTGGGGCGGTCATGACCTGGGTAAACGCGGGAAGCCCTTATACGGTATCCGCCCAGCGGATCAACGGAAGCGGCACAGTCCAATGGGGCGCAAATTATGGTGTTGTGGTGTGCAACGGGGTAGGAACTCTGACTAAACCAAAGATCGCGTATGATGGTTCAGGCGGAGCGGTCATAACATGGATGGACAATAGAAGTAATCCCAGTGTTTACAGGAGCTACGCTCAGCGAGTGAGCGGCGGCGCGGCGCTATGGACGGCAAATGGTGTCGTGGTATGCGATGTGGTGAACAGGCAGGAGTATCCTTCGATAGCAGGCGATGGTTCGGGAGGGGGCATCATAGCATGGCATGACTACAGGAACAACAATTGGGATATTTATGCCCAGCATATCGACGGCAGCGGAGCGTATAAATGGAGCACGAGCGGGGTGACATTATGTGCCGCTGTGGGGGAACAAAGTTACCCCCAAATAATTAGCGACGGCTTCGGCGGAGCGATCGCGGTCTGGCAAGACTATAGGGGCGGCAGTAATTATGATATTTACGCCCAAAAGATCGCTGCATTTGGCAAGACTATCTATGCCGACCTGTATGCAAATATTGAAGCGGCATTGAATGCAGCAGCCACCGGGGATGTGGTCCAGCTTTCCACAAAAACATATACGGGTACTGACAACGGTTACAATATCGATTGGCCTGCGAAAAATAATATTACACTCCGGGGAGCGGGATCGAATGTGACAATAATATCAGCAGAAGCGTTAGGAAGAATATTCAATATTGCGAACGCGATAAGTCTGACCATTGAAGCAATGACCATTAAAGATGGTAACTGCGGGGCCGAAAGAGGTGGGGCGATTTCTTGCAGTCCAAGTGCTATCATCAATCTAAAGAACATCAACTTTATTAACAATAAAACTACAAGTAGCGGAGATTACGGCGGGGGTGTGGCTGGTCCTTCAGGGACATTTATTGTCGACAGTTGCTTATTTAAGAATAATTCTGCTAATTCGGGGACTGGTGGCGTAGGGAATGGGGGAACATGGAAAGCCAACAATAGTATCTTCATCGGCAACAGCGCTTGGACGGGGGGGATAGCGGGCAATTTTGCAGGTTGGACGGTGACAAGTTGTGTTTTCTATGGAAATAGTGCGGGATTTCAGGCACATATTGAAAATAATTGTGATTTTAATGCCAAAAATACAATTATATGGGGACAGGTTGATAATAATCTTTTTAATAATAATATCGGGGGAACTGTAACAATAAAATATTCAGATATCCAAGGAGGATATGCTGGGACTGGAAACAAGAACGTCAATCCTTTATTCATTAATGCAGCAGGAGAAAATTTCCACTTGCTGCTAACATCGGAGTGTATTAACTCAGGAACAAGTGAAGGAGCACCACTCTACGATCTTGACGGCAATTCAAGGCCAAATCCAGCAAATCCCCCTAACAACTATTTTTACTATGACATGGGCTGTTATGAACAGGCTGGCACATTGTCTTCAGACCTGGTATATGTGGCAACGACGGGCAGCAACACGAACGGCGCGGGGACGATCGATCTTCCGTACCAGACCATTGGCTTCGCCTTGACGAAAGTTGCGACCACTGGAGTGGTCCAGGCTGCAGCGGGGATATACAGGGAAAGGAATATCATTTGGCCGGTTTATTCGAACATCACACTTCGCGGAGCCGGATCGAATGAAACAATAATTTCAGGTCAGGCACTGGGAAGGGTGATAAGCGTTGAGGCGGTGATCAACTTATCGATAGAATCATTAACTATAAAGGATGGGAGTATTGAATCTGAAGGTGCGGGGATTCGACTTAATACAGGGGCGAATTTACTTTTAAGAAATGTCAATTTTATTAAAAATATGGCTTACCCCGGCTACAGCGGCGCTATCCATAACAGGGGCGGGATGATTACCGCGGAATTTTGTTCTTTCATTAGCAACGAGGCAGGCTCCGGAGCAATATCGGGGAATATATATCCCAATGCCAGATATGTAATAAAGAACTGCTTATTTAAGGATAATTCCGCATATAATGGCGGTGTAACTTTAGCTGGATATTGGAAGGTTTCCGGTAGCAATTTTATCAATAATAGGGCATATCAATCGGGGGGCTTATGGGGACAGGGTGGTGTTAGCTATAATAGCGGAGTTCCTGGCACAACATGGGAAGTAGCTGATTGTTCTTTCATTGGAAATAACGCTTGGGTTGGTGGTGTAGCTTGTGGAGGTGATTGGTCGATAGATAGATGCACTTTCGAAGGGAACAGCTCATCTTATAATGGAGGCGTTTCAATTAATACTGATCATTGGACTGTAAGTAATAGTAGATTCCTTAAAAATAGTGCCGTTGGGAACGGCGGGGTGGTTTTTTCCTCTACCGGGGTCTATATTACTGATGTAACTAATTGTCTGTTTGTCAGCAATGAAGCAGTCATCGGAGGGGTCAGTTGTGGGGGCAATTGGTTCGTAAAAAACAGCACTTTCTATAACAATAAGAGCTCGGATGGCCTCTCCAATATCAAATATGCAAATTGGTTCAATGCTGATAATTCGATAGTATGGCAGAATATTGCCGGAAGCGCCTTTAATAATGTTCAAGGGACCCTTGAGTATTGCGATCTTCCCAATAATGTTGGCGGCAATTTTACTACAAGGGTGGCGACGATCAATGCAGATCCTCTGTTCGTAAATGCATCTGCGGGAGATTTTCATTTGCTTGCAACATCCGAATGCGTCAATTCCGGAACTTTTGAAGGCGCCCCTTTAACGGATCTTGACGGAAATTCACGCCCGCTTCCCGCGAATCCGGGCACAGGGAATAAATTGTACTTTGATATGGGTTGCTATGAGCAGATAGGTTCTATGCGCGCGCACAACCAGACAAAGGATATCTGGTATCCAACCATACAAGCCGCGTTGAATAATGCTTCTGCCGGGAACCTTATCACCCTTGAGGCGGGGATATTCCTTGAGCACAACATTACATGGCCGGCTTATTCGAATATCACCATCCGTGGAGCGGGATCTAACGAAACAATAATTTCTGGAGACTCCCTGGGAAGAGTGATCAGCGTCGAAGCGGCGGTGAATTTGACGATCGAGGCCTTGACGATAAAGAGCGGCAAGGTAACAGACAATAGCGGAGGGGGAATATACCTTCCTCCAAATGCAGTTTTATATCTAAGGTCGGTAAATATAAAGGAAAATAGTGCGACAAGTAGCAGCTATTTATATGGTTACGGTGGAGCGATATACTGCGGCGGCGCCAAGGTAATCGCAAATAACAGCACATTCAGCGATAACGTGGTCGATCCGTATAGTGGCGCGGTATCCGGGGGGGATGGCACAGGAAGCTGGGAGGCCACAGATTGTTCGTTCATAAATAACTATGCTAAAGGTAATGGGGGATGTTTTAGCTTGCTTAACCTTAAGGCGACAAGATGCACATTCACTGGTAATCAGTCGGACAATTATGGCGGTGTTTTTAATATATTAACTGGCACTTCGGAGATCAGCAGCTGCTATTTTTGGAATAACATAGGCGGTTATGGCGGCGTCAGCAGGGGAAGCAGAATGATCGCGAATAATTGCATTTTTGACAACAATACCGCTTTTCACGGTGCTGTTTCTTATGGGGACGATTTGACCATTGTGAACAGTGTGCTTACTAACAACTTCGGCAACAATATGGTTGAGGGGGGCAATTTTAATGCGATAAACTCGATAGTTTGGGATAACGGGGGGTCTATGGGGCCGGTACTTTTTGATGGCGGTGCCACGTATTCTTTCAAGTATTCAGATGTCCAAGATAGCGTGCCTTCAGGCCCCGGGAATAAAAGCGTTAATCCTCTATTTGCGAGTGACTACCGTCTCCCTGCGAACTCTGAATGCGTCAACTCCGGCACATTCGAAGGAGCACCATTGACCGATCTTGACGGCAATCCTCGACCGCTTCCTGCGAACCCAGGCACAGGGAATAAATTGTACTTTGATATGGGCTGCTATGAGCAGGATGGAGTTATTTTGCCTCCGTCAGTCGCAACGCTCGAAGTGACCATCAATGGCAGAAGGTTCGTGGACGGCGATATCCTTCCCCCCAACAGATCGAATACAGTCAGCATAAAGGCATTGGATCCGAGTGTGGTTAATATGGAGATGTGGCTTGATAGCATCAGTGTTCCATTGGTCGGGCCGGTGGGCATTCCGCCTGTATGGGGAGGTACGTTCACCGTGACGCCTGATTCATCCCCGGTGCACATACTTACATTCTATGCATACAGCGGAGGGCTGGGCGGGACATTCGTCACCTTGGAAGCCCAAGTTCTAGCAGGAAGCGTTCAGGTGGTAGGTGTTCCCCTCAACTATCCGAATCCGTTCAAGCCAATGTCCGGCGGTACTACAAGGATACAGTACACATTGACCGATGACGCCAACGTTACGTTAATATTGTTCGATATCACAGGGCAGGAAATGAAGAGGATGGTCTTCACCGCAGGCGGGAGCGGCGGGAAGGCAGGCATCAATATGGTTGAATGGGACGGAAGGTCCTTGTTCGGTGAAGTTGTCGGGAACGGCATGTACATCTATAAGATAACCATAGGCGGAAGGACTATCGGGACGGGTAAGCTTGTTGTGAGGGATTAGAGAACACATCTTAAAAGAGAGATCATATGAATAAAGCATTCATAAATGTATTAATCATTTTATTCGTGCTGGTTGTTTTTTCCGGATATTCCTTTGCGGCGATAATAAGCGCGGATGCTTATGCGAATATTGAAACAGCTTTAAATGCGGCCAATCCGGGAGATATCGTTCAGCTCTCCGCCAAGGTATATAAAGGCGAAAATAACGGGCGGAACATTGACTGGCCTAACAAGCAATACATAACACTTCGCGGCGCAGGCTCTAACGAGTCGATAATCTCTGCTGAAGCCCTTGGAAGAATAATAAGCGTTGAGGTGGCCGTGGACCTGACCATAGAAGCATTGACATTAAAGGATGGCTACCTTGCTGCCGATGGCAAGTTTGGGGCCGGGATATATTTTACCTCGTCCATTAATGTTTTATATCTAAAGAATGTGAACCTTGTTAACAATCGTCTCACCGGCTTAAACTCCTGTGGTAGCGCCGTATGGAATTATGGGGGATGGGTATACGCGGACAGGTGCCTATTCAGCAATAACGCTACCGCGGCATTTGGAGGGGTCGGGGCTGGCAATTATGGAAAGTGGAAAATGACAAATTGTATCTTTTCCGGGAATTCCGCATGGGGCGGGGGAGTATTCGGGGCTGGTGCTATTTCCTCTGTCGAAGCAATAAACTGTGTTTTTTATAATAATACGATAACAAATTTTGGCTCCATAATATATGGTGTCAGAGATTTCAAGGCTTTAAATACTATATTTTGGGGCAACAATCCCAGCGCGGACATGTTTAATGCTGTTACATATCTGAGCATTAATTATTCGGATGTTCAGGGTGGGTGGGGCGGGACAGGGAACAAGAACGTCAATCCGTTATTCGTTAATGCCGCGGCAGGCAACTTCCGTCTGCTGGCAACTTCCGAATGCGTAAACTCCGGCACATTCGAAGGCGCTCCTTCAGTTGACATGGATGGCAATCCAAGGCCCCTTCCAGCCACATTCTTAAATAAGTTATATTTTGACATGGGTTGTTATGAACAGGCCGGCGGGCAGCTGTCAGATCTTGTTTATGTGTCAACGACGGGAAGCAATACCACAGGTGTCGGCACAATAGATAGGCCTTATCAAACAATAGTATTTTCACTGACAAAGGTAGCCACGGGAGGGGTTGTAAGCGCAGCCTCCGGCATTTACAGGGAAAGGAATATTTCATGGCCAAAAAAGGATAATATCACACTGCTCGGCGCGGGATCGAATGCAACGATAATTTCCGGAGAAGCGCTTGGTAGGATCATCAGCGTCGAATCAGCAGTGCAGCTCACGATCGAAGCCCTGACACTAAGGAACGGTTCTGTCTCGGCTGCATTAGGCGGCGCAATAAGACTTTTTGCGGGTTCAAAGCTTAGTCTGATAAACTGCAATATTTCAAGTAATGAGGCGATAGGAGGCAGTTCCGCTTCGGCAGGCGCGGTCTATACTAGTTTGGCATTGGCTTATTCAAAAGGCTGCACGTTTAACAACAATGCAACAACTGGATTTGGAGGCGTTTTCCAGGGTGGAGGCGGCACAGTTGAAGTGTCTGACTGCAGATTCCTGTATAACAAGTCAAGCTCTGGCGGCAGCGCTTTCGATGCCATAATTAAATTGACTATATCCGGATGTATCTTTATTTCAAATGAGGCATCGTTAAACGGCGGAGTGATCAATATGAGCACGGGGGATATTTCAGGGTGCACGTTCGAAGGCAACTCATCGCAGGGGAACGGCGGTGTTGATAAGGACAGCATATTGAATATTTCAAATTGTACATATCGCAATAATCGGGCTACGGGCAATGGGGGCGTGGCAAATAATTCCATCTGCAATATAAAAAACTGTATATATGAGAACAATAGTTGTCAACTCAACGGGGGAGCTGTTTTTTGGGGTGGTACATTGGTGATAACTAATTGCGCTTTTTCCAATAATCAGGCTCCTTCTGGCGGGGTTTTCCTCGCTGGTAATAATGATATAATTAATTGTACTTTTTATAATAATCAATGTACTTTATTTGCTGATGTTGCGTCCGGCGGTGTATTCAGGTTTAAAAATTGTATTTTATGGGGCAATGACGATCCATTTTATAATATCGTTGCAGGGAGCTCGCTGGGATATTGCGACCTACAGGTTCCGGATTGGAGCGGATTTTCGGTGACCAAAGAGTGTATTTTATCCGATCCAATGTTTATTAATGCTGCCGCAGGCAATTTCCATCTTCTTTCGACTTCCGAATGCGTCAATTCCGGCACATTCGAAGGTGCGCCTACCACCGATCTTGACGGCAATCCCCGTCCGCTTCCCGCAAATGCTCAAAATAAATATTATGACATAGGCTGTTATGAGCAGGCCGGCCTGTTTGGCCCGACTATAACCGTTATTCAGCCAAACGGCGGCGAAGTCATAACGGCGGAAAGTTATTATCCTGTTAAATGGAATATTTCAGGAACTGTAACAACAGATGCATATGTGCGGCTTTCCACGAACGGAGGGCTGGCATGGTCACTGATAACCCGCGAAGCAGGGGTCCTTGGAATATCCACATATAATTGGACGGTCAGCAATACCCCTTCAACACAATGCCTGATATCGGTTGAAGCAGGCAATCCCGGCGGTTGGAGCAACGACAAGAGCAACGGTTATTTTGAGATAATACCGCCCCCATCAGCACCTACCTTAGAAGTTATCATCAACGGGAGAAGGTTTGTTGACGGAGATGTCCTTCCTCCAAACAAATCAAATATGGTCAGTATAAAGGCATTAGGGTCCGGCGTGGTTAATATGGAGATGTGGCTTGACGGGATAAGCGTTCCATTAAGCGCACTGGGCGGCATACCGCCTGTATGGGTAGGGACGTTCATCGTGACGCCTGATTCATCCCCTGCGCATATACTCACATTCTACGCATACAGCGGGGGGCTGGGCGGTACATTCGTTACCTTGGAAGCTCAGGTCCTGACAGGAAGCGTTCAAGTTGTCGGAGTTCCTCTCAACTATCCGAATCCTTTCAAGCCGTTATCAGGCGGCTCAACAATGATCCAGTACAACCTGACCGATGACGCAAATGTGACGCTCATATTGTTCGATATCACCGGTCAGGAAGTGAAGAGAATAGTCTTCACCGCGGGCGGGAGCGGCGGGAAAGCCGGTATCAATATGGTTGAATGGGACGGAAAATCGATGTTCGGCGAGGTTGTCGGGAACGGCATGTACATCTACAAGATTACTTCAGGCGGAAGGACGATAGGGACGGGGAAACTTGTAGTGAGGGATTGATACAAATTTTAAGGCCATAAGGATCATCAAGGCATCGTAAGTAATATAAGGCGATAATTTTGAATAAATTATTAATAAGATCAACATTTCTTCTGATCTTGCTGCTTGCCTTCTCAAGCATATCATTTGCCGCTCTTGATGAACTAAATTGGACAACCTATGGAGTTCCGTTATGCACCCAGGCACAGGATGACCTTGCCCCCCAGGCCGTGAACGACGGATCGGGCGGGGCTATCATAACCTGGCATAAAAAGCTGTCGACAGTAAGTTATGATATATATGCGCAGAGAATAAGCAGCAGCGGAGAGGTCCTGTGGGGGGTGGACGGCATACCCATTAGTGTTGCATCCGAACGCCAAATGAATCCCAAAATAGTAAGTGATGGCGCAGGCGGAGCGATAATCGTATGGCAGGATTATAGGAATGGCACCAACTACGATATATATGCACAGCGGGTGAACGGCAGCGGGGTGGTCCAGTGGCTGGCAAACGGGATCACAATGTGTGCTTCATCATATGACCAATATGATCCCCAAATAGCAAGCGATGGTTCAGGCGGGGCGATAATAGCCTGGTCGGATTACAGGAGCAACAGCAACTGGGATATTTACGCGCAGCGCGTGAACGGCAGCGGAGCGGTACAGTGGACGGTTGATGGTAATGAAGTCACCACTGCGGTCCTTAATCAGTATCAGCAAAAGATCATAAGCGACGGTTCGGGCGGGGCGATATTGGCCTGGACGGATAACAGGCAGGGCAGCGGCTACGATATTGTCGTATCTAAAATAAACAGCAGCGGCACGGTCCAGTGGTGGACATTTGCCTGTGGCCCGACAGGAGATCAAGATTATCCTGAGATCATAAGCGATGGCTCCGGCGGGGCGATAGTTACCTGGATGGATTTTAGGACCGGCTTATGTGATATTTACGCCCGGCGGGTGAATAGCGCGGGAACGGCACTTTGGACCACTGACGGAGTGGCAATAACAACCGCAACTAATGCTCAACAAAATCAGCGAATGGTAAGCGACGGATCTGGCGGCGCGATAATAACCTGGGAGGATAAAAGGGGCGGTACATACTTTCATATCTATGCTGGTAGGGTGAACTCAAACGGGAATGTCCAGGGGACACTGAACGGAGTAGATGTTGCCGTTACTGGAACACCTTGGCCCCAAGAAGTCCCCTGTATAAGCAGTGATATTCCCGGAAGCGCCATAATAGCCTGGCAGGATTACAGGGGCGGCCATTATGATATTTATGCCCAGCGCCTTGATATCTCCCTCGCATCTCAGTGGGGATCAGGAGGAAGGCTTATAGGTTTTGCTGCCGGTGATCAAAAGAATCCGGCAATAGTATGCGAGCGATACGGGGGAGCAATTATAGCCTGGGAGGATAACAGGAACGGTAATTTTGATATTTATGCCCAGGGTCTAGGTAAGAAAAGAGTCAACAACCAGACAAAGGGAAAGTGGTATTTTCTGATCCAGGAAGCCTTGAATGATGCAAGCGCAAGCGATCTTATCACGGCCGAAGCCATAAATTTTTATGAACACGATATCATTTGGCCGAACAGTAACAATATAACCCTCCGCGGCGCCGGTCCCAATGCGACAATAATTTCCGCGGAAGCATTGGGGAGGGTGATAAATGTTGGATCTTCAGGCATACAGTTGACCATGGAAGCGCTGACCATAAAAGACGGCCTTTTAACAGGTTCAAGCCAGGGCGGCGCAGGGGTAAATCTTGCATCCTCGAATTTGATCTTGAATTTAAATAAGGTCAATTTTATCGGGAATAGATCGATCGGAAGCGGAGGCTGTGCCGGCGCGATCTATTCCACTTTAAGTATTGTAAAAGCAAGCAACTGCACATTTGATGGCAATGCCGCAGCAGGGTATGGTGGAGTAGGATACAGAGGCAATTGGGATGCTACCAATTGCATATTCAGCAATAATAGTGCTTGGAGCGGGGGTGTTGTCGGGGACCAAGGCAACTGGAACGTTACTAATTGCATTTTTTTTAATAATAATGCTGCATCTGGTCCTGATGTTTTCTTTGCAAACGCTAAGGTTAAGAACTCAATATTCTGGGGCAATGGGACCCCGCTTTTTGGCGCCTTTATGGTTACAGCTGAGTATTCGGACGTTCAAGGTGGCTACAGCGGTAAAGGGAATATAAATATTAATCCTCTTTTTCTGAATGCATCTGTTGGCAATTTCCATTTGCTTGCGACATCCGAGTGTGTCAACTCAGGTACGTTCGAGGGGGCGTCGACATCCGATCTTGACGGCAACCCAAGGCCTCTTCCCGCAGGGACACTGCTCTATGACATGGGCGCCTATGAGCAGCTCGGCATATTAACTCCAACAATAACTGTCATCCAGCCTAACGGAGGGGAAATTTTGAACGCCGGAACAACATATAGCATTAAATGGAACATAAGCGGTAATGTGACCACGGACGCTTATTTGCGGCTTTCCACTGACGCGGGCCTCACTTGGGATACGCTGATAACCAGGGAGCCGGGCGTTACAGGCACTTCAACATATACTTGTACGGTGCCATTTATCAGTTCCAAAAATTGCCTTGTATCCGTCGAGGCGGGCGGACTGGGCGGATGGAGTTATGACAGGAGCAACAGCACGTTCGAGATCTTTATAAATGACCCGATCCCGCCTGTGGTGACCGTTGATGCGCCTGCCGCGGGAGAAAAGATCAGGGGCGGCTCCGTTTATCAGGTGATCTGGCGGGCAACCGATAATTTATATGTTATGCCGGGCTCAACTACAATAGAGGCATCTTTCAATAACGGGGTGACCTGGGAAATCGTAACATCAGGGACCGGCGGATCGCAATATTATTGGAATGTTAATCCCGTTAATACGACGCAAGCAAGGATCAGGATAAGGGTTCAAGATCTTGTGAGAAACACCGGTATTGGCACAAGCGGGGCGTTTGTCATAGATTCCGCCTCACCCGAGGTCCTTACCACAAGCCCGACGAATGGGGCTACGGGAGTATTGCAGGACACCAACATAGTGATCACTTTCAGCGAGACGATAGAAACATCGACCGTTGTTGTCACGATGGAACCGAAGGTGGGCTGGACAGAGACATGGGAAGCTTCGAACAAACAGGTGACATTCGATCCGGCCAGCAGCCTTATTGAAGGGCAGATGTACTGGGTGACCGTTGAGGCAGGTGCTGATGACATCGTAGGGAACACAATGATCTCGCCTTACAGGTTCAATTTCAGGATCAGGGATGTTACAGCTCCAATAGTCACAGCGCTTAAGCCCGCGACAGGAGAAGCTTTGAGAGGCAATTCACAATATCTCATAACCTGGGAAGCGACGGACAACGTCGCAATAAAGCCCAGCTCAACAACGCTTGAGGTATCGCTCAACAACAGCGCAACATGGGCCAATATCGTGAGCTGGCGGAATGCGTCTCCGTATAGCTGGACGGTAACCGCCGAAACCACTACCGAAGCAAAGATAAGGGTCACAGCGCAGGATACATCGGGGAACGTTGGTACCGGAACGGGTGGTAAGTTCATTATCGATTCAACTCCTCCTTCGGTATTGACGACCAGCCCGTTGAATGGATCAAAGAACATCTCGGTAGATACATATATTGTAATAACATTCAGCGAAACGATGGAGACCTCGACCGTTGTCGTCACGATGGAACCGAAGGTTGGATGGGAAAAGTCCTGGAACGCTTCGAATAAACAGGTGACATTCGATCCCGTCAGCAGCCTGATCGAGGGCCAGCTCTACAGGGTGACAGTCGAAGCGGGAGCAAAAGATATGGTAGGGAACAGCATGGTCTCACCATATGCTTTCACTTTTGAAGCAAGTGACCTTTCGCCACCGACCGTTACGGTCCTTCGTCCTGCTACAAGTGAAGCGCTGAGAGGCAGCGCTCCGTACCTCATTACATGGGAAGCGACGGACAACGTCGCGATAAAGCCCAGCTCAACAACGCTTGAGGTATCGCTCAACAACGGCGCAACATGGGCCAATATCGTGAGCTGGCGGAATGCGTCTCCGTATAGCTGGACGGTAACCGCCGAAACCACTACCGAAGCAAAGATAAGGGTCACAGCGCAGGATACGTCAGGGAACGTTGGTACCGGGACAGGCGGCAAGTTTGTGATCGATTCAACGGCACCATCAGTGACAGCTACCGTACCGCAAAACGGAGAAAAAAATGTTTCAGTGGCCACCAATATCATAATAACATTCAGCGAAACGATGGAAACATCGACCGTTGTTGTCACAATGGAACCGAAGGTCGGTTGGGCAAAGTCCTGGAACGCGTCAAGCACACAGGTAACATTCGATCCGGCCAGCAGCCTGATCGGGGGGCAAACCTACAGGACAACCATTGAGGCAGGGGCTAAAGATAAGGTCGGCAATACAATGGCAAGCTCGTACTCTTTTACGTTCGAAGCCCAAGATGTGACGCCGCCTCTTGTGACAGTTGAAGCGCCTAACGGGAGCGAGGTCCTTTCAGGCGGATCTTATTATGATATAAAGTGGAAAGCCGCTGATGATTCGGGGATAAAGAGCGGCGGCGTAACGATCAGTTATTCGCTCAATTCAGGCTCAATATGGACCCAGATAATAAGCGGGCTATCGAACACCGGCAGCCATATGTGGAACGTCCCGCTGGTGAGTTCAAGCAACTGCAGGGTAAAAGTGGAGGCCGAGGACAACGTCGGGCTCATCGGTTCTGATATTAGCAACAATAACTTTACTATCATATTGCCGGCAGCCCCCACATTAGAGGTGACCATAAACGGCAGGATGTTCCTTGATGATGATGTGCTTCCCCCTGACAAACTGAATACCATTAACATAAAGGCATTGGACGCCGGCGTAGTTAATATGGAGATGTGGCTGGACGGCATGAGCGTTCCATTGAGCGGGCCGGTAGGCATACCGCCTGAATGGTCAGGGACGTTCATCGTGACACCGGATTCATCCCCTCTGCATGAACTTACATTCTACGCATACAGCGGCGCACTGGGCGGAGCATACATCACACTGGAAGCTCAGGTTATAACAGGAGGCGTAAAGGTGGTAGGTATCCCCCTCAACTATCCGAATCCGTTCAAGCCCATGGCCGGTGGCACTACAAAGATCCAGTACACATTGACCGATGACTCGAACGTGACGCTCATATTGTTCGATATTACAGGGCAGGAAGTGAAGAGGATGGCCTTCACGGCAGGCGGGAATGGTGGGAAAGCCGGCATCAATATGATAGAGTGGGACGGAAAGTCCTTGTTCGGTGAAGTTGTGGGCAACGGCATGTACATCTACAAGATAATTTCGGGCGGAAGCACGATAGGGACAGGGAAGCTGGTTGTGAGGGATTGAATATGGCATACATCTCATTATACAGAAAATGGCGGTCCCAGAATTTTGAGGAAATTATCGGTCAGGAACCGATAATGCAAACCCTCAAGAACGCGATCAAGAACGGAAGGATATCGCACGCGTACCTGTTCTCCGGTCCACGCGGGACGGGAAAGACAAGTACGGCAAGGATTCTGGCGAAAGCGCTTAACTGCGAAAAAGGGCCAACGACCGAGCCATGCGGCAAGTGCGACAGATGCACGAAAATAAGGGACGGCCACGCGGTCGACGTAATCGAGATCGATGCCGCATCCAACAGGGGAATAGACGAGATAAGGGACCTCAGGGAAAAGGTCAGATATTCTCCTGTCGAGGGAAGATACAAGGTTTACATAATCGATGAGGTACACATGCTGACCCCGGAAGCTTTCAACGCGCTGTTGAAAACGCTCGAGGAACCGCCGTCGCACGTGATATTCATCCTGGCCACCACCGAACCGCAAAGGGTGCCGTTGACGATACTGTCAAGATGCCAGAGGCTTGATTTCAGGAGGATACCGAACGCAAAGATAATCGATCAGCTCAAAGCAATCGCGTCAAAGGAAAAATATTCCATTGAAGAAGGGGCACTGAGCCTCATCGCGAGGAATTCTGAAGGCTCAATGAGGGACGCGATATCACTTCTTGACCAGCTCATATCCTACTGCGAAGGTAATGTCACGCACGATGATGTCGCCACACTCCTTGGCACCGCCGGAGCTGACTCGCTTTTTGAGCTTGGCGAGGCGATAGGGAAAAGCGACACGGCAAGGTCCCTTGAACTCGTCAACAGATTCGTTCTTGAGGGGAAGAGCGTGCCACAAGTGACAAAGGACGCGCTCAATCACTTAAGGCATATCCTGCTTGCAAAACTGGGAAGCAAGTCCGTCATCGAGGAGACCACCGAGCATATTGAAAAGCTGAAAGCGCAAGCCGGGCTCTTTGACGAGAAAGAACTGAAGGATATCATAAGGGTGATGTCGAGGGCCGAAACCGACATGAGGTGGCATCCCCAGAGCAGGCTTGTGCTCGAGGTCGCCGTAATCGATGTTTGCTCCCGCGACCGGAAAGAGAAAGTTTCGGATCCGGCAGGCGAAAAGAAAGCGCCGGTTTCAGAGAATAGTTATTTAAAGATAAAAGAACTGCTGGATAAGACAAAGGAAGATGTCACGGTAAGGAGCGAAACACGGCAACAGGATAAGGTTGTCGAGGTAAAAGCCGGAGGCAACGGGCTTCTCGATAAGGTAAGGGTAAACTGGCAGAAGGTGCTCGATCAGGTCAAGAAGAAGAGTATTAACGGATTCATTTCTCTGCACGAGGGTGTGCCGCTTAAGGCTGAAAGCGGACAGGTCGTGATAGGGTTCAAGAAAGGATACGCGTTCCACAAATTCAGGCTTGAAGAACAAGTGAACAGGTCGGTCGTGGAAGATGCTATAAAGAACGTGATCAACGAAGATCTGAAAATTCTCTGCGTGATACAGGAAGATGACGCTGATACTTCCGCTTCAGCCAAGAAAATATCGGTCAATGACCTGGCGGATATTTTTAGCGGCAAGATAATGAAAAAAATATAGGTTTATGGTTGTTTTGCATAGATTTGATGGCTCATACAAATTTTCCTCCCTAATTACTGTTTGAATATTGCTGACTGGTTTCACGAATTACGCGAATGAACAATCCAAAACGGCATTATTAAGGCAATGGCATCGTATATGGTTGGAAAATTGCTTGACTTCTGGTGGGATATGCGCTATATTTTACCTGATTTAAGGGGAAAAATTGATGATTTTTGACAACCTTGGCAACATGGCTGACATGATAAAGAAAGTAGGAAAGATCCGCTCCGACCTGAAAGATATCCAGAAAGAACTTAAAAATATCGAGATAGTTGAGGACTCCGGCGGGGTAAGGGTGGTCGTCACCGGCGACCTGAAATTGAAGGAATTCAAAATCGAAAAGGAAGTACTTCAAACGGATCACTCCAGGGCAGAGTATTTGATATCGGATGCCGTTGACAAGGCATACAGCCGCGCGCGCGACGAGGCGATGTCCAGGATGAAAAAGATCGCAGGCGGTCTTTCGATCCCCGGATTGTTTTAGGTGCCGGCATGACATACGCCGAGCCTTTTGGCAGGTTGATCGACGAGTTCATGAAGATGCCGGGTATCGGCCCGAAATCGGCGCAAAGACTGGCATTCTATGTGTTGCAGATATCTAACAGCGAAGCCAAAAGCCTGATCGCAGCCATAGAGGAAGCAAAGAAGAAGATAAGGTACTGTTCAAAGTGTTTCAACCTGACAGTACAGGACCCTTGTGAGATATGCGCAGATGAAAGTCGCGACAGGTCAAGGATATGCATTGTCGCCGATCCGAAGGACCTGATCGCTGTTGAGAAGACCAGGGAATATAAGGGGCTTTATCATGTCCTCGGCGGCGTGATATCGCCGCTGGACGGCATGGGGCCCGAGAACCTGAGGATCAAGGAGCTGTTGGGAAGGCTTGACGGCGTGTCAGAGGCGATATTCGCATTGAATCCGACCGTTGAAGGCGAGGCGACGATAATGTACCTTACAAAGCTGTTAAAGCCTATGGACCTGAAGCTGACAAGGATCGCTTACGGATTGCCTGTCGGCTCTGACATGGATTACGCGGATGAAGTTACCCTGACGAAAGCATTTGAGGGAAGAAAAGAGATAAAGTAGGGGATAAGATGATCGAATCAGTGAAATGGTATATCGATACCTGGATGAAGGCGATGCTCCGCCCTGTACTTTTCTATCAGGAATTGCCGGAAGGCAGCTGGTCAGAAGCTCCGCTCCGGTTCGTCATCGCGACAGGCTGGATAATGTCCTTTGCGATAACACTTTCCGTCTTTGTCATGATGTACGTGCCAACCGGATTTGAGCTGATATCCGGCATCAAGGGCAGGGAGCTTATAATTGTGATGCCGGTGCTGCTTCTCATGGGATTCGTATTTTTCATCATGACGATACTTATTGTGGCCGCTTTTGTGGTCGCAGCGCTGCTTGCTCTCCTTTCTGCGGTCGCCGGCGTCCTGAATTTCCTTCTTATATTGCTTGGCGGCAGCGGGAATTTAAATGAGACGATGAAGGCCGTGTTTTATTCAGGCGGAATATTCCTTGTTGGCGTTTTCACTGTCCTTCTGGCCGTACTTGTCAAATGGCACGCCCTTTCATTTAATGACTGGATGACCGGGGAGAGCACTCTTTTTTACACAGCAGCTATTTACATTTACGGATTATGGAGCATAGCAGGCAAGAAGACCCATGATGTGCCAAGATGGAAGGCTTTTCTTGCGGCGATATTCCCGTTCCTGCTGATGGTCGTGTTCAATATCGTTTTTGCGGCCAAGATCCTGCCTAAGTTCTCAAGGTTCATATTATAGGGAGCGGAAGAATAGAATGGAAAAGATACTGGAAATAAGGTGGCATGGGAGGGGCGGACAGGGGGCTAAGACCGCGGCGCTTCTTTTTGCCGACGCGGCGATGTCAAGCGGGCAATACATCCAGGGATTCCCCGATTACGGGCCCGAGAGGATGGGCGCTCCAGTTCAGGCGTTCAATAGGCTGTCGAACAGGCCGATAACCATACACTGCGGGATAACAAATCCTGACATAGTGGTGGTGCTTGACCCGACGCTTACCGCAAAAGTGAATGTGACATCAGGCCTTCCAAAAGGAGGCAAGCTGATCATAAATACCAGTAAGAGCTCCGAAGAGATCAAAAAAGAGCTGGGCGCAAAGGATATCGAGGTCTATGCGATAGATGCATCAAAGATCTCAAAGGAAACCATAGGCAGGGATATACCGAACACCCCGATGCTCGGGGCTCTCGTGAAAGTAAGCGGCATAATGAAAATAGATGACATGCTCGCGGACACGAAGCAAAAACTCGAAAAAAAATTCGCGTCAAAACCCGAGATAGTGAAAGGCAATCTTCTTGCGATCAAAAAGGCCTTTGATGAGGTCAGGAGCTGAAATATGGCGGAATTGAAAGGCTGGAGGGAATTGCCCGAGGGAGATATCCTTCCGGCAGGGACAGCCAAAGAGTTCGAGACGGGCGACTGGAGGATACTTAGACCGGTCTGGCATGAAGGCAAATGCACCCAATGCCTCCAGTGCTGGTTCCATTGCCCTGACTCAGCGATCACCGTCGATCCCTCAACGTCAAAGATGACGGGCTTTGACTACAAGCATTGCAAGGGCTGCGGGATATGCGCAAAAATATGTCCCACAAAGCCGGATAAAGCGATCACAATGGAGAAGGAAAGATAAGGATGGCAAAGATCGAAGCAAAAACAGGGAATGAAGCGATGGCGGAAGCGATGCGCCAGATAAATCCTGACGTTGTCGCCGCCTATCCGATCACTCCGGCAACTGAGATAGCCCAGATATTCGCAAGTTTCGTGGCGGACGGTCTTGTAGACACTGAATTCGTGGCCGTTGAGTCCGAGCACAGCGCAATGAGCGCAACGATAGGGGCTGCAGTAGCGGGTGGTCGCGCGATGACAGCGACGTCTTCGCAGGGGCTGGCTCTCATGTATGAAATGCTCCCGATCGCTTCGGGCCTGCGCCTTCCGATAGTCATGCCGGAAGTGAACAGGGCGTTGTCAGCACCCATAAATATCCATTGCGACCACAGCGACACGATGGCCGCAAGGGATTTCGGCTGGATACACATTTTTTCAGAAAATTCACAGGAAGCATACGATAACGTGATCCAGGCGATAAAAATAGCCGAGGACAAGAATATCAGGCTTCCGGCAATGGTCACGACTGACGGCTTTATCATAAGCCATTGCATGGAAAAGATCGAATTAATAGATGATAAAGCAGTAAAGGAATACATTGGAAGCTACAAGTGCGATCATCCGCTCCTTGATATTGACCATCCTGTTACAGTGGGCGCGATAGACCTGCAGGACTACTATTTTGAACACAAGCGTCCGATAGCAGAGGCCATAAAGGCCGCCAAGGACGTGATAATCGAGGTGGGAAAGGATTTCGGGAAGCGCTTCGGCAGAAGCTACGGCCTTTTCGAGGAATACAAGATTGACGGGGCCGAAGCGGTGATCATAGCACTGGGTTCGACCTGCGGGACAGCCAAAGCGGTCGTCGACGGGATGAGGGATAGCGGAAAGAAGGTCGGCCTTCTCAAGCTTAGGGTTTTCAGGCCTTTCCCGTATCAGGAGCTTTCTATTGCGCTCAGTCGGGCCAAATGCGTGGCGGTCCTTGACAGGTGCGATTCCTACAGCTCCACCGGAGGCCCTCTTTTTGTGGAGGTAAGGTCTGCGCTTTATGACTTAAAAGAGAAGCCGGCCGTCATAGATTATATTTACGGTCTCGGAGGAAGGGATATCAAGATGGAAGAGATAGAAAAGATCTTCCTTGAATCGCTTTCAGTTGCCAAGTCAGGTAAAGTTGTTGATCTTGTTAATTATACCGGAGTAAGGGAGTAAAAATGGCGAATCTTAAGGAGATGGCAAAACAAAAAGAGAGACTGTGCGCGGGTCACAGGCTTTGTTCGGGTTGCGGCGCCCCGATAATCGTAAGACAGGTACTGCATGCGATCAAGGAACCGGTGGTCGTGGCATGCGCTACGGGATGCCTGGAGGTCTCAACGACGATATTCCCTTATTCCGCTTGGGAGGTACCGTTCTTCCATAGCGCTTTTGAGAACGCTGCCGCCACGGCTTCAGGGATTGAGGCCGCATATAACGCATTAAGGAAAAAGGGAAAGATCACCAAGGCAATGAGAGTAATTGCCTTTGGGGGCGACGGAGGCACATATGATATCGGTCTTCAGTCATTATCCGGGATGCTGGAAAGAGGTCACGATGTCCTTTATGTCTGTTATAACAATGAAGCATACATGAACACCGGGATACAGCGTTCAGGCGCCACTCCTTTCCATGCCAGCACGACAACGGCGCCGGCCGGCAAGGTCAAGCAGGGAAAAGAACAGTTCAGGAAGGACCTTACGGAAATAGCCGCGGCGCATGATGTTCCGTATGTCGCGCAGGCAGGGGTGGGGAACTGGGTGGACTTGACAAGGAAGGTTGAGAAGGCAATGAGCTATAAAGGACCGAAGTTCATCAACTGCCTGCAGCCGTGCCGTTTGGGGTGGGGTTATCCTGAGCAGGATACCGTTGAAATGGGGAAGCTGGCAGCGGACACGTGCATATGGCCGCTCTATGAGGTGGAGCAGGGGAAGTGGAAGCTTACCTATAAGCCAAAGGAGAAGAAGCCCGTTACGGAGTTTTTAAAAACGCAAACAAGGTTCAGACACCTTTTTAATCCGGGAAACGAACAATTATTGAACGAAATGCAGGAATACGTGGATAAGAAGTGGGGTGCTTTGCTGGCAAAGTGCGGCGAAGCCAAGTGATCCATCAAATCTAAAAAAGAAGGGAGTGTTGAACTTGAACCAAAAAGATCTGGCCGGAAAGATCGCGGATAAATTGAAGGACAGCAAGGTAAAAAAGGTAACGGTCGAAAAGATCCTTGATGCCGCGCTTGAATTGATCGCTGACGCGCTGGTCAAGGGAGAGAAAGTCAGGCTTGTCGGTTTTGGGAATTTTCTGGTTAGGACCAGGGCGGCAAGGGTTGGAAGGAATCCTCAGACAGGGACCAAGATAGAGATCCCTCAGTCCAAATCGCCGGCGTTCGTACCAGGGATCAACCTGAAAAAAGCGATAAAATCAAAGTAGACCGGGGAGTGTTTTATCTTGATACCTACAAAAAGGGATGAAGATGATCTAAAGCTTCTGCTTGATGTTCTTCCACCTCGCATAAAAAGCGCCGTAGAAAGCTGTAAAAAACTGTCTGAAATGATAGAAGTCGTGCTTGATCTCGGCAAGCTTGCGGAAGTAAGGTTCCTGAGTGATGTCCTGTACGTAAAGAGCGGCACAGTCACCCAGGATGACATAGATTACGTAACGTCCAAGGTCGGCGAGTTCACGTCCGACAACCGAGCAGGTATCGAAAGGACCCTTCATCGCATATCGGCCATAAGGAACCGGCAGGGTAAGATAGTCGGTCTTACCTGCAGGGTTGGCAAGGCCATTATCGGCACGATAGATATAATCAGGGACATAATCGAATCGAACAAAAATATCCTCTTTTTGGGCCCGCCCGGCATAGGCAAGACGACAAAGTTGAGGGAGGCCGCAAGGGTCCTGTCGGACGAGTTCAAAAAGAGGGTCATAGTTGTAGACACTTCGAACGAGATAGGAGGGGATGGCGACATCCCGCATCCGGGGATCGGGCTTGCAAGGCGAATGCAGGTAGCTTCTCCCGATATGCAGCATAAAGTCATGACAGAAGCTGTAGAGAACCATATGCCGGAAGTCGTGATAATCGATGAGATAGGAACAGAGGCAGAAGCGTCTGCAGCGCGCACGATCGCGGAAAGGGGCGTCCAGCTTGTCGGCACCGCACACGGTATCTTTATTGATAATATATTGAAAAATCCCACTCTTTCGGACCTTGTGGGCGGGGTTCAAACGGTCATACTTGGCGATGAAGAGGCAAAGAGGCGCCATACACAAAAAGCCATTCTTGAGCGGAAAGCACCCCCTACCTTTGACATTGCCATAGAGATAAGGGAAAAGGATAAATTTGCCATATACATTGATGTTGCCGGAGCCGTTGACAAGCTTCTTAGGGGAGTTGAACCAAGGCCGGAGATAAGGGTAAGGACCACGGGTGGCAAGGTCGAGGTCAAGAAAGCCCCTCCGGAAATGCCTGAATTGACGCTGGAAGAAGAGGTCAAGGCAAAGGAGCAGAAGGTCAGGGAAAAGGTCAGGATGTACCCTTTTGGCGTCAACAGGACGGCTGTGGACAGGGCAATAAGGGCGATGCAGCTTCCCGCGGAAGTTGTCGGGTCCCCTGACGATGCTGACATAGTATTGACAATAAAATCTAAAGCAAGGCCTAATTCCAAGATAGTCCAAATAGCTGACGAGCACAACGTACAGATCCATGTGATAAGGAAGAACACAGCGGTCCAGGTTAACAAGTTCCTGAAATATTATTTCAGAGTCGGCGGAGGCGATGAGGCGGAGGAGATAGCTAAACGTGAGGCAGAAGAAGCTATCGAAAAGGTCATCCAGACGAATAAATCAGTCGACTTAAGCCCGCAGAATGCCTATATAAGACGTCTGCAGCATCAGATGGTAGATAAAAAGAACCTTCACTCTGAAAGTGTCGGCGAAGAACCAAAAAGAAGGATAAGGATATATCCGCGTTAGAACAGCCTTGACATTTTTTTGTAAACCAGATGTTTTTTCCAGTTCTTGTCATCCTGCACGGGGCAATCGATCCTGTAATGCGCGCCACGGGATTCCCTTCGTTCAAGGGCGGCCTTGGCGATCAAAAGCGATACCGTCAGCATATTCTTCAATTCCAACTCATCCTTGTCGTCGGATACATGCCTGATCCTTTTGTCCATTTTGGTTATTTCTGAAACCGCCTCTTTAAGGCCATTTCCCTTTCTGATGATCCCGACCTTTTCCCACATTACAGCCTTCAGCTTTTGCTTAAGCTCCCCGATCTTATCTGCCGTAAGTGTCGGCGGTCTTAATTTATTGATGCTGGGAGTGAAGCTGTCCATAGCTTCTTCTATCTCAATTGTCCTGTTATACGCGACTGCATCTATGGCTGCCCTGTAGCCGAACACGAGTCCGTCAAGTAATGAATTGCTCGCAAGCCTGTTCGCCCCATGAATACCTGCTGCAGAGGTCTCGCCGGCCGCGTACAGGCCTGGTATGGATGTTCTGGCTTCTATGTTTATCCTTACTCCGCCCATGAAATAGTGGGCTGCCGGAGTGACGGGTATCTTCTGTTCGGTTATATCTATATTGTGCTTGAGGCACTCCTCATAGATCTTCGGGAACCTCTTTTTGATCTTGTCGGCACCGATAGGAGAAAGGTTCAGGTATACATGGTCGGAGCCTGTTTTTTTCATTTCCCCAAGTATCGACCTGGAAACGATATCGCGCGGGGCAAGATCTTTAAGGAGGTGATATCTTGGCATGAACCTTTCGCCTTTGACATTTTCAAGTATCGCCCCTTCACCCCTTACTGCCTCGGATATGAGGAACCTTGTTTCCACTATGTCGTGTATGAACAACGTGGTAGGGTGGAACTGAACGAACTCCATGTCCGTCACTTCAGCGCCGGCCCGGTAAGCCATCGCTATACCGTCGCCGGTGGCAAATGACGGGTTTGTGTTGTGAAGGAAAACCTGCCCGAGCCCTCCTGTCGCCAGAAGCGTCGACCTTGATATGAACAATAGCTTTTTGTTGTTCTTGATGTCGATGGCTTCTGCCCCGATGCATCTCTTGTTCTTTATGATCAAGTCCTTGCCGTAAACATAGTTGCGGACGTCCACCAAACCTTCCTTGAGGAGTTTTACTGCAAGGGCCCTTTCTATCTCGGCCCCGGTGGCATCACCCGCATGGAGTATGCGCCTGTGGCTATGAGCGCCTTCAAGTCCAAGCTCGTATGATTCCCCGATCTTGTCGAACTTTACCCCCCACTTTATCATCTCATGAACGCGGCTGACACCGTCGGTCACAAGGGTCTTGACGGCTTCTTCATCACAGAGGCCCGCTCCCGTGTCAAGGGTGTCCTGCATGTGGAAAAGAGGTGAATCCTTTTGTTCGTCAATAGCCGCGGCAATGCCTCCCTGGGCGTATTCCGTCGCGGTTTCGCCGGTTTTTCCCTTTGTGAGGAGGATAACCGAACCATTATGGCTTGCTTCTATCGCCGCGGAAAGACCGGCTATGCCGCCGCCTATAATGAGGAAGTCGCATTTGAATATATGATCGTTCATGGGGAGTATTATAGCACTGAAAAGGAATCAGGCGCTATATACATAGCTTGATGGCAGGTTGGATAACAACTATTTTGGCTCGTAACTCTCCGGCAGTCCCAGCTTTTTCTTCAAGGACTGGTTGTATTCGTAAGCTTTTTTTGCGGCTTCTCCCGGGGATATATAATGGCCCGAAGGAGGATTTTCAGATAGCATCGCCCATCCAATGATCGTCGGGAGACAGCCAATGGCAAAAATGACCGCTCCGCTTTCAGATGCAGCCTTATCATTTGAAAAAGCCGCGCTGCCGCCGACCAATACCATTATGACCCCGACCAGAGCTAATACAGCGCCAATCGTAGTGTTATTATTGTAATCCTCCCAGGCCTTATTCATCCTTGCCAGAGTATCCTTGTCGCCAATAAGTGAAGCGAACTCGGAATCTGATATTTCCTGGACGCCGCCCTTTATTATTTTCCAATCCGTTGTTTCATAGGCGGTGGATGAGGATGTTGTCCAACCGGACCCAAAAATTGAATAATATCCCGGATAATATGAGCTGCTTGTGTAGCTTGATCCTACCGTCTGCATGCCCTTGCTCAGCAGTATATCAAGCTTTTCCTGTTTATATTCCTGCTGCTGCTTGTATTGTGCGCCCTCGACCTGCTGGGCCTGTTCCTTGGACGGACCTTTTGACTTTATCAGTATAGCGGACGTAGTCGACGGGCTTACTTTGACAAGCTCGCTGTAGAGCACTTCGTTGTCCTTTGTGACCTTAACGTAGTGATCCCCTGGTTCAATGTTCTTTATTTCCATTACATCGACACCTTTAAGTTCCTCATCTACAAAAACCTTTATGCCTTTTGTCTCGGAGAATATCTTAAGGGTGCCTGTATTATCAGCCGCAAAGATAGGGACAGGTTGATAGATTGTCAGCGTTATTAACGGGATCAAAATGATAACAGAAATAATCCTTTTTATTCTTAGCATTTATATCACTCCCTGTTCAAATTATATCACCATATAGACAATCAAGGTAGCCTTATGCAAGGCATTTGCCGCGGGGGAGACCCCGCCTACGTCCTCGCTCCGCTCGTGACTTCGGCGGGCAAGAGATCGGATTCAGCTCATTTATCAGTCGTTGTTTATCGGTGAAAACCTAGATAACATTATTGCCGCGGGGGAGACTCGAACTCCCATGCTGTTAGGCATACGACCCTGAATCGTACGTGTCTACCAATTCCACCACCGCGGCCTAAGAAGGTCAAAACTCAAAGTTCAAAAGTTAAAAGTATAGTGTCGCTTCGCGACATATTCATATTTTGAATTTTAACCTGCACTTTTGCCTTTTACATTTTAACTTTTTAGCTTTTTAAGTGCCGCTGGTCGGAGTCGCCCTCGCCGAAACTCGGGATCTCTTATTGTCTTGGCTCCAGCCAGCCATCCTTATCGTAATCTAATGAACGCTTAAGCATGCCGCTGGTCGGAGTCGCCCTCGCCGAAACTCGGGATCTCTTATTGTCTTGGCTCCAGCCAGCCATCCTTGTCGTAATCTAATGAACGCTTAAGCATGCCGCTGGTCGGAGTCGAACCGACACGAGGGGTCAACCTCATCAGATTTTGAGTCTGACGTGTCTGCCAATTCCACCACAGCGGCACTTCGACAAGCTCAGTGCAATATTTAACTTAATTTAACCAATCAGCATCAGCTAGTGAGTATCCCGAGCTTGTCGAGGGATTCCACCACAGCGGCAAAATAAAGATAAAAGTCAAAAGGCAAAGGTAAAAAGTAAGGTAGATATTATATAATTTTGACCTTTAAACTGTACTTTTGACCTTTTCCTTTTAATTTCTTAGTTTGATTCGTATTATATCAGGGATATATGTTATCTTGCCATCCTTTGTTATGGAGGCAAGCTTTGAATTGCCGGTAGCAAGAAGGTCCTTTGTCCGTTCATTTATGACCTCATACTCAAATGTGACGCTCGCCCTGCTCATGTCTGCGATATTTGTCCTTATAAGGATGGGCTCCTCATATCTTGCCGGCTTAAGGTACTTTATGTATGTATCGGCAACCACGAGGAATGTTCCCTGTTTTTCCATCTCGGAATATGGATAACCAGCGGCTTTAAGATGTTCGGAACGCGCGAGCTCGAACCATTCAAGGTACCGGGAATAATAGGCCCTGCCCATCTGGTCTGTTTCTGAATACCTGACAGTTATCTTTGTTTCGTGAGTTTTCATGCGGGCTGAGATTCTTCGAAGATCCCCATCTTTCTGAATTCTTTATAGCGGTCCTCGATCAATTGTTCACGGGTAAGTTTTGAGAGTTCGTCCAAATGCTTTTTTATCGCGGTTTTCAATAGGCCGGCGGCTTTTTCAGGGTCGACGTGAGCTCCGCCCACAGGCTCTTTGATGATATCGTCAATGATATGCATCTCAAGAAGGTCTTTTGCAGTGATCCTCTGCCTTTCTGCGGCAATGTTGGCTTTCTTTGCGTCCCTGAAAAGTATCGATGCGCATCCTTCGGGCGAGATGACGGAATATATCGCGAATTCAAACATAAGAACTCTGTTACCCACCCCGATCCCCAATGCCCCTCCAGAACCGCCCTCGCCGGTAATTACGCATATGATCGGTACTCCAATGTGCGACATCTCCCTCAGGTTCCTTGCGATAGCCTCAGCTTGTCCTCTTTCCTCTGCGCCGATCCCGGGATACGCTCCGCTCGTGTCTATCAGCACGATTATCGGCCGGTTGAACCTTTCAGCAAGTTCCATCAGCCTTAGCGCTTTCCTGTAGCCTTCGGGATTCGCCATGCCGAAGTTCCTCTCAATGTTCTCCTTTGTCGAGCTGCCTTTTTGGTGTCCAAGGACCAGAACGTGTCGGCCATCGAACTTGGCAAAACCACCAACTATAGCCGGATCGTCGGCGAAAAGCCTGTCACCATGAAGCTCAATAAAATCAGCGAACATATAGTTTATGTAGTCAAGCGTAGTGGGCCTTTTTATGTGGCGGGCGACCTGGACTATCTGGAGAGGGGAAAGGTTGGAGAAGATGTCCTTTTTTTGACGCATTATCCTCTCCTCAATGGCCTTTATCTCTTCATCAAGATCTATCTTGCCTGACCTGGAAAGCTTTTTCAGGTCATCGATCTTTTTATAAAGCTCGATGAGCGGCTTTTCAAAATCTAGCAATACCCCCATGTCTTCCCTGGTCATTTTATGCCTCGATGAAAAAATTGATCATTTTTATCAGAGTATCTTTCAGCTCTTTCCTATGGATCACCTTGTCTATAAAGCCGTGGTTTTTCAGGAATTCGGCCGTTTGGAAGCCGGGAGGAAGCTTCTGCCTTATGGTCTGCTCGATGACACGGGGACCGGCAAATCCTATTAATGCCCCTGTTTCGGCTATTATCACATCCCCTAGCATGGCAAAGCTGGCGGATACCCCGGCGGTCGTTGGATCGGTGCAAACGGAAATATAGGGCACGCCGTTATCTTTCAATTTTGCCAGGGCTGCCGATGTCTTTGCCATTTGCATGAGCGACATGATCCCCTCCTGCATCCTGGCGCCTCCCGAAGCGTTAAAAATTATGAGAGGTATCTTCTTATTGATGCAATGCTCAATGATCCTTGTCACCTTTTCACCGACAACGGAACCCATACTGCCGCCCATGAATCGGAAGTCCATTATTCCAAGCCCTATCGGGATGTTCCCGATCTTTGCCTCGCCAGTGACTATTGCGTCATTAAGACCGGTTTTTGCCCTTGTCTTCTCCAGTCTTTCGACATAAGGCTGCGTATCCACGAAGTTGAGGAAGTCTTTTGAGACCATAAGACCGTCAAGCTCGATGAAGTCACCCTGATCAGCGGTGATCGCCAGCCTTTCCTTGAAATTCAGCTTGAAGTGATAGTTGCATTTTGGGCATACCTTCAAGTTAGCCTCAAGGTCCTTTGTGTATATAGTGGCCTTGCACTTGGGGCATTTTGTCCAAAGGTGGCCCGGGATATCGAGCTTTTCAGTCCTAAGCTCTACTTCTTTTTCCTGCTTTTTCTTTTGGAACCAGTCATGGATAGACCTCAAGGCCAGCTCCTGTCGGAAGAGTTGAATGAAAATACAACGTGTGGTATTATACCCAAAGCGTTCCCATTTTTCAATTGATTTAGAGAGGAAGTATTTATGGCAAGGATAAAATCATCCATCAAAGATATAAGGAAGTCAAGGAAGAACAAAAAGAGGAACTTGGCCGTGAAGACAAGCCTAAAAAAGGCCGTCAAGGAAGCGCTTGCCTTGATCTCTGCCGGCAGCAAGAAGGAAGCAAAAGATAAGGTACAGTCCGCAGTAAGCGTTATCGATAAGGCCGTTGAGAACGGCATACTTCACAAGAATACAGCCGCAAGGAAGAAATCAAGGTTGGTCCTCAAGCTGAACAAGCTAACGAAAAAATGAGCAAGGAACTTAAGCTTCGGGCGAACGCAAAACTGAACCTTTCCCTGAAAGTTTTAGGCCGTCGTGCGGACGGGTATCATGATATCGAGACCGATATGCAGTCCATTTCGATTCATGACGTAATCACATTAAAACCAGTAGAAGGCAAGATTGCGGTCGAGTGCGGTCAACCGGGAGTTCCGGAGAACGAGGATAATCTCGCCTTCAAGGCGGCAAAGCTCTACCTGGAAGCCGTTGGCGCAAAAAAAGAGGGGATAATCATCAATATCAACAAGAACATCCCCGTTGCCGCCGGGCTTGGCGGCGGTTCAGCGGATGCCGCAGCCGTCCTATATGGAATGAATCTTATCCACGGTTCCAAGCTACATAAGGATGCGCTCCAGGGCTTGGCGGAAAAACTAGGCTCGGATGTTCCCTTTTGCCTCATAGGTGGCACAGCAAGGTGCACCGGAAGGGGTGAGAAGGTGAAAAAGATAAACCCTGAAACAGGGAATACTTTCCTTCTGGTGATGCCTGATATCAATGTCTCCTCAAAGGAAATATACGAGGGATTTGATAAGCTTAACAAAAAGGATGCGTCCTCTAAGAATGACCTTGAACAGGTAACGTTCATGCAATACGACAAGGTGAAGCAGTTAAGGGACAGGCTTGTTGCGGAAACGAACGCGAAATGGATGATGTCAGGATCAGGTCCCGTTCTTTTCGCCGAGTTCGGTGACCTTGCCGAGATTGATGAGATGGTGGCGAGAGTCTCAAAGTACACGAAATTCAGCGTTGCTATGAGGATGAACGAAGGCGTTAGTGTAATGGAATAATATTACTTCAGTAAGAGACAACTTCCGCGGTTACCCCTTTAATCAACCCGAAAACGTCAGCATTGATCCAGCCCGTGAAAGTGTACTTGCCGAAAAAGACAAGGTCGTAGCGTATGTAGACCTTATACCATTTCTTGTCCTTAGAAACACCAACGATATTTACGTCTATCGGAAAATCAAGGGCTGATTCGGCTTCAAGGGTGGGGGCCTTCAATAGCCTTTTGAGAGGGATATCCACCGGGTAATATTCCATTTCAGTTGTCGCAAAACTTGGGATCGAAAAATACAGTATTAACAGGACGATTATAGAAAGTATTTTCATTACCAGAAGATTATATCATAATAGTATGACCACATTAAACCACATCTCAAGCGTGGCATTTAAGCTATTAACTTGACTGCATTTCGATCTTTTGCTAATGTTTTCCCGTGAACGTACTTGATATCATAAGAAAGCGGCAGAGTGTCCGTAAATTCCTTCCGGATCCAGTGGAAGATGATCAAATAAACACGATCATTGAGGCTGCACGATTAGCGCCTTCCTCGACCAATTCCCAGCCATGGCATTTTGTTGTCGTTAAGGATAAAGAAATGATCAAAGAGCTGACGTATGCTGTTCCTTTCGGTGTTACCTTAATAAACAAGTTCATGGAGCATGCTCCTCTCGTGATCGTTGGCTGCGTAAAGACAGGCATCATCCAGAAGTTGACAGGGCTTTTTGGAAGGTATAATTACATAATTGATGTTTCGATCGCGATGGAGCATATGGTGCTTGTTGCGGAGGAACTTGGTCTTGGCACTTGCTGGATAGGATGGTTCGATGAGAAAAAGGCCAAAAAGCTGATAAAGACACCGGTTGGGTCACATATCGTTGCGATGCTTGCTTTGGGTCACCCGGCTCCCGGGGGAACGCATCCGACAACAAGGAAGGATATTAAGGAGATATTCTCAATAAATGAGTATTAAAACAACAAAACAGATATCGATGGTCATATTAGTAATATTGCTGGTATTTTTTGTTACCGGGTGCGGCAAGGGACGGCCTGTGATCATAAAAAAGACCGTAATGACGGGAAATATCAATGTTGAATATCCACAGATTAGTAAGCTTGGAGACGAAGCTCTTCAGACTTGGATAAACTCCCAACTCTATGCGAAAGCTTTTGAGCTTAGGGAAACAATAGGTATGAATATGGAAGAAAGCAAGGCATCCTATTTTTCCAGGTATGATGTCACCCTTGAAAAGAGAGATATTCTAAGCATAAGGTTCGCGCAGACCTATTCTGGGCCAGGCGGTACCCGTCCTGTATATCGTATAACCGCCATCACCTTAAATATAAAAAGCGGCAGCGAATATGAGTTAAGGGATGTTTTTAAGTCGGAGGCTGATTATAGGTCGGTATTGAACGGCCTGATCAGCAGGAAGATGGATTCAAGCGGGAAGAAGCTGCTCAAGGAGTTCAAGGGCATAGGAAGAGATCAGGGATTTTATCTTACTGAAGACTCATTAGCGGTCTTTTATCAGCCAGGTGAATACACTTCCCATTCCGAAGGCCCGCTCTCGGTGTTGATTAACTACTCGGACATTTCGGATATTTTGAAGTTGAAGATCTGATTGCTTGCCATTTATTTTGATTAATCCCAGCGATAATATATAATAAGCACATGAACATTGGTTATGCATTGCTTTTCCCTCTTTTAGCCGGGCTTTCGACGATGATCGGCAGCTTAATAAGCATAGTAATAAAGAAGCCTGGGCCTAAATTCATGACGCTTACGCTTGGCTTTTCCGCAGGCGTAATGATACTGGTGTCCTTTGTAGAACTTCTTCCCAGCGGGATAACGGAAATAGGATTCCTTTATGCCAACATGGCGTTCTTCGCGGGTATGGCGGGCATGTTCATCCTCGATGTGTCATTACCGCATGATTATATGGCAGAACATAATCTGAACGCCGCAATATGCAAGAACAAGAACTTGTGCAGGATGGGATTCTTTGTTGCGGTAGGGATTGCATTACATAATTTTCCCGAGGGGCTTGCTGTCTTTGCCGGGACGCTTCAAAGCCTAAAGGTGGGCGTCGCGATCACGATAGCGATCGCGCTTCATAATATTCCCGAGGGTGTTGCTGTTGCGGTCCCGGTCTATGCCGCGACAGGCAGTCGCAGAAAAGCCTTATTGTGGTCATCACTTTCAGGCCTTGCAGAGCCAGCCGGAGCCTGCCTGGCCGCGCTGGTGCTGATGCCCTTTTTGAGCAAAGCCGTCCTCGGCTTTATACTTGCGGCCGTAGCGGGGATCATGGTCTTCATATCGATTGATGAGCTTGTCCCTGTATCTAGATCGTACGGCGAGGAGCATTTGAGCATAGCGGGAATAATAGCGGGAATGATAGTGATGTCCCTGAGCCTTTGGATACTAGGATGCTGTTCTTAAGAAAACAAACCTCTTTTTATCACCATTATCTTATCATGTCTTCTCATACATATGGAAAAATGTGCCGTGACGCGGGTAATACGTGGCATTAAGATAGCGGAACTGACTGTTTGGAGGCGGATTACCATTGCATAAGATGATCTTTGTCCCAGGTTTTGTTCCCATAAGTCTGCGATACATCAGTTCTTCGTAATTTAGATAGAAGGGATAGTAAGCATAAACGACATCATATTCATTAAGGGTGAAATCCTCACCAAAAAAGTCCCTGTTCATTATCCTGAGATCCTTCATCCCGAGCCGATCCCTTACCTTGACCGACCTGGCGGCAACAACAGGGTTCAACTCGCATCCTGTAACGTCTTTAAAGTGCATGCGGGCGACTGCACATGCCTTGAGCAGACCGGAACCAAGATCAATGAATCTTAGCCCCCTTGATAAGTTCGCCTCTCTCAGGAAGCGCCACCACGGCAAGAGAGGGGTTGACTGATATACGGGAAGATGTTGTTCGGAATCCCCCGTAAGGAACAAAATCCGCCCATAATGCTTTAAGCCGCCAAATTGTAGTCCAAGTTCCCTTTCAGCCTGGCCTGCGACCAAAGCTATCTGCTGGAGCTTGATGAGCTCGCGCGCATCCCCTGCGCATTTCCTCGCGAATTGAAATGCCTGGGTCAGTCTTCCGTATGCGGTTGCATTATTTGTCGCGGGCATATTCATGAAGTATTATCGAAACATAACCTTCAAGATTTCAATTGATTTGATCTTGCGGCTACCCTGCTACAATTGACATTTTCCCATTTTAGGGGCATAATTCACCTTTGAAAAAAAGCTGTCCCAAGGGGAAGAAAATGATGATTTTACCCATGGCGAAGAAGGGCTTAATTGCAGTGCTCATCGTGTATTTAATCGTATCAGAGGTATTCGCGATGGGGGGGAAGCCCGCAAGTATCAACGATAAACCATCGATGACCGAAGATATTGATAATCCTGCGCAATTGGAGGATAGGAGCGTATACTCTGTGGAGGAATATCAGGTCCAGGAAGAGATCGAAACGCTAGAGGCCGTCCCCGATGATGAACAATATTTATGGGAAAACGAGGAGTATAAGCTTGAAATGCAGGAGAACACGCCGCAGACGGACGATTTTTAGCGAACATTAAAGGAGTCTGGATACATGAAAAAAATAAAGAAGAAGACGAAAAATACAGCAAAAACAAGATCAAAGCAGAAATCAAGGCCCAGGATAAGAAGGGCTGCTGCAGACAGGTCTGGGATCGAGGAAAAAGAAAGAAGCATTGATGATATCCTGGAGGAGGACCGGCAGGGAGAAAAGGGGCATAGCGGAGAGCAAGACGAAAAATATGCAGGAGATCATGAGGAAGTCGTCAAGGAAAAGGAACCCGAAGATAGCTGGGATATTGAAAAGCATAGGGGGGGCTGGGGGGAAGGGCAGGGAGAAGAAAGCGGTTATTAACGATACTTATAAGCTCGGTGTACCATTTCTGCAAATGACCAAATTGCCCGTTATCCCTTAATAAGGATCGGCACGTATTGTCAATCCCTTCAAAATTCAAATGTACCAAATTAGCGATATAACAAAGCGAGAAAAAAAGAGAAAGGTTCGCAGGAGCCTGTTCTTTTCATTTTGGGACGGTTTTTTTGCCTCGATCCAGTTCGGGATCATAGACCAATTCGCTACGCCAATAGCTCTGTTCATGGGGGCTAACAACATTGCGATCGGTTGGCTAAATTTTATCAGAAATACGCTTGTTTCGACAATTCAGGCAAGTTCTGCTGATGCAACGCTGGCTTTAAGGTCCCGGAAAAGGCTTATAACTGCCTGTGTTTTTATAGCTGCAATGCTCTGGATCCCCACGTTCTTTGTGCCATTCATGTTCAAAACACATCGTGTTGCGGTTTTTATCGTTCTTTTCAGCATAACTTCTTCTTTTAACATGTTCGCAACTCCGGCATGGGCATCACTTATGTCCGAGTATATCCCACACACTAAACGCGGCAGATATTTTGGCTGGAGGGCAACAACGCTCGGGATCGTTTACAGTGTTAGTGTCATTGCCGGCGGTATATTCCTGAATTATTGCAATTCCTTCAATCTTTTCCTTGGATTTGCGGTTCTGATGATCGCTGCAGCGGCAAGCAGGTTCATTTCATGGTTTTTCTTGACCCTCATGTATGAACCGGCATGGCGCGTCAGGACAACCGATTATTTCTCTTTCTTTTCTTTCATTTCAAAGCTGCCAACCAGCAATTTTGCCAGGTTCGCGTTCTATTCCGCAATATTCATGGTCGGAGTGGCATTAGCCGCTCCTTTCTTTCCTGTCTATATGTTGACCGAGCTCAAGCTAAGCTATTTTGAATATACGATCTTAATGGGAGCCACAGTTTTTACGAGCCTTGTTACACAGCAGTATTGGGGTAATTTTACCGACAGGTACGGGAACTTGCGGATATTTAAGGTAGCGGTCTTTCTTATTAGTCTTGTCCCGTTTTTTTGGGTATTGTCCAGGAATTTTACATATCTGGTCCTCCTGCAGCTGTGGGCAGGATTCTTATGGGCGGGACTCACCCTTTCCTCAACGAACTTCATCTATGATGTAGCGATCTCGACAAAAAGAGAAAGGTGCATCGCATATTTTAACTTTCTTACGGGGGCTGGTCTCGGCGTCGGAGCATTGGCAGGCGGATTTCTTTATGGGTTACTTCCGCCGACCTTCAATTCAAGGTTCATTTCGCTCTTTCTGGCATCAGGATTCATCCGTTTCTGCGGGGCTTTCTGCATAATGTTCTTAACAAAGGAAGTCAAGAAAGTTGAAGAGACGCGCTTCCATACGCTACTGTTCGACCTATCCGGGATCAGGGCTATAGGACTATTCGGCAAGGAATTATTGGTCAGGCAGAGAAAAAGAGAAGATAAATAGCATGTTATTTCAACCCGCTAAAGGGCAGTAAGAATATAAATTAATTAGAGAGCAAGCCTGTAAGCCGGATCCTGTCCGCCTCCGCATAAAGCTACGGCGGATAAATACTCCTAACCGTGCTTGCACGCCGAAGCTTTAGCGAAGGCGTGATGAACATCTATCTTGCCATGACATCACTGCCATGGTCTTTGCGGTCTACTCGGGATCATGATGTACGGGCAGTACTTTCCCTGTTTGACCTTGCTCCGGATGGGGTTTACCACGCGACCGTCACCGGTCAGACCGTCGGGAGCTCTTACCTCCCGTTTTCACCATCGCCGTCAGACATTTAGGGTCCGCTTGGGCTGTGTATTTTCTGTGGCACTTTCCTTCGGCTTGCGCCGACCTCCCGTTAGGAGGCATCCTTGCCCTTGGAGTCCGGACTTTCCTCACCTCGACTCGGCCTTCGGCCTCGCTCGGTGCAAGCTCTCACTATTAGTTATGAGCTTGCGCTGAGCGACCGAAGGGAGTCGCAGCGCGTTCACCCGGCTTGCTCTCAGTATATGATTCTAGTTTGTAATTCTTTGCTTGTCAATTTTATGTTAGAATCCACACATGAAAAAGATGGTCCTGCTTGCAATAGTGCTGATTCTGCTGTCGTTTGCGGTTCTATCGTTCGCTGCGGAAAGGCGGCTTGCTTCCTGGTATCTCCTCGAAGGCATGAAGAATTATGAGCAAGGGCTGCACATAGGAGCGATAGTCGACTTCAGGGCAGCTTTGCATTTGAATTCCAACCTGGTCCTGGCATATAAATATCTTGGGCAATCATACAGCAAGATGTACCTTTGGGAACAGGCAGCACGGGAGTACAATAAGATACTTTTCTTCAGTCCCGCCAGCCCCGAGAGGGATGACATCCTTAAAAGCATATATGAATGGGAGGACAAGAAGGTCTTTCTGACCGCTAAAGCAAGGTACACTTACTATATACTTAAATACCGCGATCTTGTTTGGCAAGAACCTTATAATTTTCTCAATTACATGGCGCTGGCGGAGATATACGAATCAGAAGGCGATTACGAGAAATCGGTTGGGTTTTACAGGTTCCTGGTTTCCGAGAATCCGGACAAAGTGATCTTTAATCTTTATCTTGCGGAAGCCCTGTCGCTTGACGGAAGGATTGACGAGGCTGAAAGCATATACAAAAAGATCCTTAATGAAGAACCGTTGAATGTGGAGGCTACGATAGGATTGAACTTAATATACAAAAAAAGGTATGAAGATAACATCAAGAATGATCCAAGCGATATATCCTCTCACATCGGGCTTGCCAGGTCGTTGAGGGACCTAAAAAGATTTGAGAAGGCTGCCGATATGTATAATAGAACAATTGAAAAGGATTACCTGAACACGGACGCAAGGATGGAATTGGCCGCTGTTTATGAATCGCTGGGAAGGCAGGAGGATGCCATCAGGGAATATGGCATGTTGAACAAGATCGCCCCGCAGGCGGTGCAACATCTTTTTAAGGTGGCGGAGCTTTACGAGAAAGTCGGCAAGATAAAGGACGCGCGCGAAACTTATAATAAGGTCCTTGCGATCGATCCGTATAATCAGGAAGCAAGGGAGGGTCTGGAACGTCTCAAGATCAGCTACGGCCTTATTACTACTTACGATTCCGAAAAAGAGCAAGGCAGGGGCGGCCTTAAGGACAGCAGCGGATACGGGCCCGGCATGAGATTCTATGTCCCTTTTGACCAGGCAACGAACATGGTATTCGGGTATTCGAACCACAGGCTAAATACAGGCGTTTTGACCGGCATTGAGGTGCTCTCGTATCTTGTAGGCATAGAGAGGGATCTGCCATTGAATTATTGGGTATATGCCAGATATCTGCCCGCGCACTATGTCGGTTCGCTTGAAAGCACGGGCAATTTTATTATTGGAGCAGCTAGGAACTTTCCTGACGGTGGAAAGATCGAGGCCTCTGTAACAAGGCAGGACATGCTTGATAACCAGAATACTTTCAATAATGGACTGACTGCCGTCTATTTGACGGTCGGCACATACAATCCCATGTTTGAAGGCAAGTTCGCATGGGGGATCGACGGACACCTCGCAAGCTATTCGGATGATAATAGCGGCATTGAAAGCAAATTGTTCTGCAAGTATGAATTGATGCCGTATCCGCGGGGGCTTTCGTTTATTGCCGATATTAGCTACGCAAATACCGCCGTCACGACAGGCAAGGTATATTGGACGCCGAGAGATTATTATGAAACACGCATGGGTTTATCATGGAAATATTCTTTTGATAAGAAAAATCACTATACCGTGGATTGCAGGGTGGGAAGGGATTCCGATTTTGTCGATTCTACCGGCCTCTCCCTTGAAATAGCACACGAACTCGAAGCATGGCTAAAGGCGAGCCTCAAAGGGGATCTGTACCATTCCTCGGCCGATCACTCGGAAACATTGTCCTTCGTGCTTTCAATGACTATTTAGGCTTCTTGAAGAGCGGCATGCCTGCTTCTTCATGCACATCCAAGGCTTCATTGGCGAGCTTGTCTGCGTGGGCGTTCTTTTCCCTTTTGATGTGAGCGATCGAGAAATCCTCCATCCTTTCAATTAGGGTCAGAATATGGTAATGGAGAGGAGCGAGGTTCTCATTCTTGACCTTATATTCACCATTCAGTTGTTTTACAAGGAGTTCGCTGTCAGAGAAGAAAGCTGCCGACTTGATGCCTCTAATAAGGACCTCCTCAAGACCCCGGACCAACGAGATATATTCGGCAATGTTGTTGGTGGTTTTGCCGATATAAGCGCCAATTTCCTCAATGGTCCTTGTGCCGTCCTTTATAACGATGCCGATAGCGGCTGGTCCTGGATTTCCCCTTGCGGCGCCGTCGATGTGCACTTCTATAACCATAACGAATGAAGTATATCATATTGTTTTGGCTTTCGAAATACGATAAAATTGATCTGTGTTGCATGAAAAATTCATGATGGAGGCTTTAAGGGAGGCCGAAAAAGGCTTCAGGAAGGATGAGGTGCCTGTCGGAGCCGTTGTAGTCGTGGACGGAAAGATAATTGCCAGGGCGCATAACCTGAGGGAAAGTCTCATTGATCCTACGGCACACGCTGAGATCCTTGCGATCAAGAAAGCGGCCAGGAAGCTTGGCGGATGGCGGCTTAATAATGCAACCCTCTATACCACGCTTGAGCCATGTCCGATGTGCGCCGGAGCGATCGTGCATTCAAGGATGAAAGAGCTTGTTTACGGTGCGGATGATCCCAAAGCGGGGGCTTGCGGCAGTATTATGGACGTTGTTTCATCGGAGCACCTTAATCATTGTGTAAAGGTAAGCTCTGGTGTGCTTAAAAAAGATTGTTCTGATATACTTAAGGTGTTTTTTAGGAAGCTCAGAAAACGATGATAGGGATCGGCTGTGGGCTTGGAAGCGAGCTCGAAACGGGAAGCTGGGCATGGAAGTAAGGCAAACTTCCAAAATCAAATTCCCAACTTCAAACCAGCTCCCATGCCTATGCCCAATTTCCTGGTTTGATGGAGAGGTGTCCGAGTGGCTGAAGGAACACGCCTGGAAAGCGTGTAATGGGGAAACTCATTCGAGGGTTCGAATCCCTCCCTCTCCGGATCTTATTTAAGCTGATATGGAATATAAAAAACAAGGAACATTCAATAAGAGAAATAATTTCTTCAGAAGACCGGTTGAGAAGAAGGATTTCACTTATCTTGTCTTCAATAAACCTTTTGGCGTGCTGTCGCAGTTCACCAATAAAGAGGGAAGACCTACACTCAAGGATTATATCCCGGTAAAAAGGATTTACCCTGTCGGTCGGCTTGATTCCGACAGTGAAGGTCTTATGATCCTTACGGATGACGGTAGGTTCAACCAGTGGCTGACAAATCCCAACAACAAGCAGCCGAAGACATATCTGGCGCAGGTAGAGGGGATACCAAATGATGAACAATTGGAGATGCTTAAAAAAGGCGTGATCATTGAAGGGCAGAGGACGCTCCCGGCAAAAGTGGCAGTTATCGATGAGCCAAAATTGTGGGAAAGGATAAAGCCTATCCGGTTCAGGAAAACGGTGCCTACTTCATGGATAGAAATAACGGTAAGAGAGGGCAGGAACAGGCAAGTGCGCAGGATGACTGCTGCCGTCGGGCTTCCCTGCGTGAGGCTTGTGAGGACCGCAATTGCCAATATACTGCTCGGCAGTTTGGCATCGGGGAAGTATTCCTTCATTAAAAGACCCGTCTTATGAGCGGAATTGAATAGTGATATACTTGGGCGATCAACGTCCATAAGATTGGAGGGATGGCCCTGCCTGCCGGCAGGCAGGCGAGTGGTTGAAAGAGAATTATTGGAGGGATGGCCGAGTGGTTGAAGGCGATCGCCTCGAAAGCGATTATGCTCGAAAGAGTATCGGAGGTTCGAATCCTCCTCCCTCCGCCATGTACCAGTCGCTGCGCTCCGGTACATAGCAGGCCATGATAATCAAGAAGTGTATTATAGATAATAAGTAAGTATGTAGAAGTTTAGCGACTTGGTACATGGTCCGCAATAAAGGTGCAGATTGCATGTTTTATTACACTTATATTTTAAGAAGCAAGAGGGATGATAGGTTATATATAGGACATACAAGAAATATCAATAAGAGATTATATGAACATAATTCCGGACAGGTGATTTCGACGAAATCAAGATGTCCACTTACTTTGATATTTTATGAGGCATATTTAAGTGAAAAAGATTCTATTCGTCGAGAAAAGTATTTCAAGTCCACGAAAGGTAAGCGGACTATAAAACTTATGTTAAAGGATTACTTATCAAACATGTAAGTCGATGGTAACATCTAAAAAGAGGTATTTAAATGGTGATCAAGTTCGGTACCGATGGCTGGCGCGCAGTGATTTCCGATGAATTCACTTTTGCCAACGTCAGGGCCGTTGCTCAAGCGATAGCAGTGTACATAAATAATCACAAGCTTTCGGAGAGAGGTGTAGTGGTCGGCTATGATACGCGGTTCCTGGCCGAGCATTTTGCCGAAGAGACGGTAAAGGTGCTAAGCTCAAACAGGATAAATTGCTACATGATGGATCGGGATACGCCTACGCCTGTCGTAGCCTTCTCCGTAAAGGACAAGAAAGCGGGCGGAGCGGTAATGATCACCGCTAGCCATAATCCACCGCAATACTGCGGGATGAAGTTCATATCTGAATATGGAGGGCCAGCTTTCAATGATATCACAAAGGAAATATCGGATAACTTCGAAAAAAAGATGTCGGTAGAGAAGACAAGCGCAATTAAAATGGAAAGGATAAATCCGATAAACAGGTATATAAAGCATATCGAAGAGATAGTAGATTTTGAAGCGATAAAAGCAGCGGGCCTAAGGGTGGTCTTTGACCCGCTGTGGGGAACCGGAAGGGATTATCTGGACAGGATACTTCAAAAGTTCGGCGTAAAGGTCTCCGTGATCCATGGCAACCGTGATGTTCTTTTCGGGGGGATAACGCCTGAGCCTGTGGATGAGCACCTTGATGAGCTGAAAAAAGCGGTCAGGGAGGGGAAGAATGACATCGGATTATCTACAGATCCTGATGCTGACAGGTTCGGAGTGGTCGATGAACAGGGGAAGTTCATCACCGCAAATGATGTCATATCGATGCTGTTCGCATATCTGGTCGAGCAGAGGAAAGAAAGCGGTTCCGTGGTCAGGTCTGTCGCAACGACGCACCTGATCGATTCCATAGCTAACCGGAACGGCAGAAAGGTCCATGAGACGCCGGTAGGTTTTAAATACATAGCCGAGATAATGATTAAGGAGCAGGTCGTAATTGGGGGTGAAGAGAGTGGCGGTCTGTCCGTTTCAGGGCATGTGCCTGAAAAGGACGGGATATTAGCAGGTCTCCTTGTTTGTGAAATGGCGGCAAGGTTGAGGAAGCCGCTGTCCCAAATACTTAGCGCTGTGAAGCATAAGTACGGTGTTGTCACGGGGAGAAGGATCAATATGAAGCTTTCAAGCTCACAAAAAGCGTCGCTAATTGAATCGCTTTCCTCTTCTCCGCCCGAGTCGATCGCGGGATCGAAGTTGAAAAGCACATCCAAAATGGACGGGGTAAAGATGATCTTTGATGACGGCAGCTGGCTGCTGGCAAGACCTTCAGGGACGGAGGACCTGGTAAGATTGTATTTTGAAGGGAAGAGCGAGGCAGTGATCGCGAAGATGGCAACTGACTTTCAAAGATACGCGGAAGCCAATCTTCAGAAGGTATAAGGAGGCATTTATGTCGGAAAAGATAGTAATGAGTTCAACGGAGATAAGCAGGGCCTTGTCGAGGATCGCCACACAGATAATAGAGGCAAACAGGGGTGTCAAGAACGTTGTTATTGTAGGGATACTTGAAAGGGGAGGGCCTCTGGCGGAGAGGCTGGCGGAACTGATAGGCAACATAGAAAAGACCGATGTCCCGGTCGGGACGATAGACGTTTCCCTTTACAGGGATGATCTTGCGAAAAAAGGGAAGGAGATCAAGGTAAGGAAATCTGACATGCCTTTCTCTATTGATGACAAGATAGTGGTTCTTGTTGATGATGTCATTTATGCCGGAAGGACCGTTAGGGCCGCGATGGACAGCCTGAATGATTACGGGCGGCCTTCGAAGATCCAGCTGGCAGTACTTGTTGACCGCGGCCACAGGCAGCTGCCGATAAACCCTGATTTTGTAGGAAAACAGGTGCCTACCTCTGCTGATGAGGACGTGGTTGTTAACATAGAGGAGATCGACGGGGACGATAAAGTGGTGCTGCGCTGAAAGGCAGACCCCATTGGAGCGGCTCTTTAAATATAATGAAGGCAGCTTTTAAATCACCTGCCATTGTAGTAAAATACTTACGTAATTTAATTATATAACAATAATATAAAACCATGACAAGAAGATATTATATATTTATTACTTTGCTTGTGCTGTCGTCTTTATTGCTTCTTTTTGGCTGCAATAATCCGCCAGGCGCATCCACGAACGTATGGGCCAACTTCTGGCCCAGTAATATAGGGAACAGCTGGACATATTCGACGGAGCTTTCATATGAATCAAACCATTTTATTGCTTCAGAAATCCGCACTATTGAATCTGAAACAACAGTTGGGACGATAGATGTAAAATTGATAAGAATAACTAGGAGCAGTACTACGGCCGTGACAGAGAGCTTGGAAAGATTTGATGAGACCGGGGTCTACCTTTATTCAACCAGTGCCGGGCCGACCACAGAGCCTTTTATCTTATTATCTTACCCGTTATTTGTAGGCAAGACTTGGGAATGTTCTGTTGCCGGTTGGACAGCCGAAGTCACATCAATAGAGACAGTATATGCACCACCACTCGGGACTTTCGATGCATACAGGGTAGTATACGATCCAGCAGATATGATCCGTTGGTTTGCAAATGGTATTGGCGAGGTAAAGGGATATATTTCAGGTGAAATGGTAGTAAGCATTGAGGTCGTCGACCTGATCCCGATAGCAACAACGGCAACTATTGAATACACTAAGACAATAACAGGCAAGAACTTCTAGATAAGAAGATCACGCTTTAATATGGCTTATGCCTTCCTCGCTTTCGGTGACCTCAATGATGTTCTCCAGGGTGTCTTTTATATCCTCGATATGAGTGATAAGGATTATCTGCCTGAATTTCCTCATTAACCTGTTCAGAGCTTCTATGATGGCCCTTTTCCTGTTCAGGTCTTGCGAGCCGAATATCTCGTCGAGTATTATAAAGCCGGTCTCGGCACCGCTTGATTCTGCTATCAGCTGGGATATGGCAAGTCGCAGGCACAGGTTCGCTATGTCGGCCTCGCCTCCCGAGAAGCGGGGCAGGGGATATTTTACGTTTCCGTCATAAATGTAGAGGTTGTACTCTTCATCCAGGTCAACACCAGTATATTTACCGTCCGTGAGGTCAGAAAGAAGAACTCCGGAGATCTCCGAAAGCTTGGGTCTTATCCTTGAAATAAGGAACTGCCTGTAATCAGTAACAAGGTTGATGAACCTTTCCTGCTGTTCCTGGTTCAAAGTCTGAGCTTTTATCTTTTCATCGTTTTCCTTTGCATCATCGATCTCTTTTTGCTTGTCCTTTGATTCGGTGGCGAGTTTAGCGATGCCAAGCTTTAGGTCATTCCTGATCGAGAATCGTTCATCAAGGGCCCTTTTGGCCACATCGAACTCTTCGGTGATCTGCTCGTGTTTATTGGCGTCAAAAGGCACGGCTTCAAGCTCTTTTAAGGTCTTTCTTAAGTCAGCCTCAAGGTCTTTTCGTTCCTTTTTTACGCGTACCAATGTGTCCTCCGATCTTGCCAGTTTTGAGGACTGTGCTTTTAGCAGTGGATATTGCTCGTTGGCTTCCTCATATTTATCCTTTTGTTTGACCAGCAGATCATAAGCGGCCTGATCGAATGTCTGCGATTTCCCAGCAAGCAACTCTTTTAGTCTTTTATGCTCATTTTTTATCTTTTTCTTTTCTGCCTCAAAATGTTCTTTTATTTTAGTGAAGTCTTTAAGCGGCTGTCCGCAGGTGGGGCAGGGCTGATTCGGCCTTAATTTCTTCTCATTTTCGACAAGCTCATTCGCCTTTGCCACAAGATCATCCATCATTTTCTGAATGGATAGTTTAGACCTTTTGCTTTCATCCGCGGATGCTCTGGTCGCAAGGAGCTTGTTCACTTCTTCGCTTAATCTCTTATATTCCTTATAATCCTGTTCCAGCTTTGGGAGAGACTTATCGATCTTCTTGGCTTCATCCATTTCATCGATAAGCTCCGACTCTCTTTTTGATAGTCCGGTCAGCCTTGCCTCAAGAGCTGTTCTCGCCTTATCAAGTTCATTGTATCTGTTTGCTACGGCCCTTTCCTCATTGAACTTGGACTTGAACTTTGAAAGGTCGGATTCCAGCTTGTTCACATCCCTTTCAATAACTGCCAATTCCTTTTCGAGCTTCTTTTTGTTGTTCTCTATTACAAGCTTTTCGCTCAAGAGAACATTGGGATCTTTAACGGACTTAGCTTTTTTAAGCATGTCTATTTCTAGCTTTTTTTCCTTAATTTGTTTTTTTACGGAATCGACGACTTTATCAACGGCGTCGATACGAAGCATCCTTATGATGGTATCCCTTCTGGCGGCAGGAGCAAGATCGCTCAAAGCGTTCAATTCTTTCTGCCTGGCAAAAAAGCTTGTGTAGAAACTCTTCCAGTCCATGCCAAGAAGGTAATTTGCTTCCGCGTCGACGCCTTTTACGGAATCGGCAATGACCTTCCCGTTCGCTATTATGGATGCAGCGCCCGCCTGGGAGGAGCTTTTGAGCATACGGACGATCTTATACTCATTACCGCCTATCTCCATGACCAGCTCGCATTCAACGGACGCGGACATGGAGGCGCTTGATCTTTTTATTCCTTCCTTGTCGGTGCGCGCAGCATTGTTGCCGTAAAGCGTCCAGGCGATGGCTTCGACGATAGTTGATTTTCCTGCGCCGTTAAGGCCTACAATGCCGGTAATGCCATCGCCGAACTCAATGAAGGAGTCCTTGTATTGCCTGTAATTTTTCAGAGAAAGCGATTTGATCCTCATTTTTCCTCTTCCTTTGATACCTCGTCATAGGCATGCGACCAAAGCTCGAAGAAACGCGACCGTTCGTCCTTCCCGAGGTCCTTTGCCGCGGAAAGGAACGCTTTGAACTCCTCCTTGATCCCTCCGGATGAGAGATGTATTTCTTGTACCCTGCCTTCTTCATTGATCTTTTCGTATCGAGGCTCAAAATGCGTTGATTCCTTCGCGGCATCCCTTATTCTCTTGGTATCGAGAGCGTTAAGTATGTGCTGGGGGATATTGCGCAGGGTTAGCCGTATTATCTTTCCTGAGGGTCCCGTTCTTTCGATGATGTTCAATATCTCTTCAAGGATCACAACGGAATCTTTCCCGGCCGCGTCATAGGGGGGCAGCTCGATCATTTCCCTTGTCCTGACGGGGATAAAGGACGCCTTTGCCTCGCCGGACAGGTCAACTTCGAGGAAACCCTTTGCCTGGCCGACCTCGTTGAAGCTCATTCTTTCGCATGATCCTGAGAACCAAGCGCGCTTCGCGACATTGACGCACCCGTGGTAATGGCCAAGCGCAACATAGTCAAAATTTGAACTGTTAAGCCACTCATAGTCCACGAGAAGCTCGTTCGATTCCCCGTGGCTAAACTCACGCATACCGGAAACACCCGCGTGCAGCATGAGCACGTTCTTTGTGGAGTCGTTGAGCTTGATCTTCTTTAGCTCGCCTTTAAATATCTCATCGGTTGAGCACTGGGGGATCGCGTGTACTGTCAATCCTTCGAATCCAAACGCCTCATATTTGTCCTTGTAAACAATATTGAAACGGCTGCGATCCACGGGAAGGGCCTCGAATATCGAATAGATACTTCCCTTATATAGTTGTTTTGGGGTTTCATGATTACCGGATATAATGACAAGCGGTATGTTGGCATTGTATATCCTAAGCATCTGCTCAATACCAATTTTAACTATCCTGTTTGTAGGTCTTACTGAATCGAAAAGGTCGCCGCTATGCAGCACGAGGGCGGGCTTTATGCTAATTATCTTGTCCACGGCATCGATAAAAGATAGGATTACATCCTCCTCACGCTGGTTAAAGCCGTTTTCGGTGATCTTTTTGTACGCCGAATAGCCCAAATGCGTGTCTGCGAGGTGAATTATCTTCATGATAAGCTATTATACCAGAACAGGCTAGGCAATGACATTCTCCCCATGGAAACCCTTGAATATCAAGGACTTTAGCTTGCCGATACAATCATCACCACTATCGTCACCCGCCTTCGCACTCGCTTCGCTCGTGGCTTCGGCGGGCAAGCCCACTCTGGCATCCCAAAACACCCTTATATAGTTGGTCGTAAAGCCTTCATAAATGCCCATATCGGGATCTTTTTGCTCTATCAGTACTTCCATGGGCTTTTTTGCGAATGACCTGTGGAACTCAAGCATATATTTTAACCTTAATTCCTCGATCTTCTCATATCTTTGCAGGATGATCTTTGGATTGACCTTGTTCTTCAGGTTGAATGCCGACGTTTTCGGCCGGTCGGAATAAGAAAAGAGATGGATCCTCGGGAATTTCAGCTTTTTAATGATGTTAACTGTGCTATTGAAGGCCTTGTCATCCTCTCCGGGGAACCCCACTATGACGTCAGTTGTCACCGATATGTCCTTTATATGCTTCTTTATGTGCTTTACCGTTTCCAGGAACTGTCTTGACGTGTATTTTCTGTTCATCGACCTGAGGACCCTGTCATCACCGCTTTGGAGCGGTATATGGAGATGCTTGCAGACCTTGGGATTTTCCTTAACAGCTCTTATAAGCTCGTCGGTTATATACATAGGCTCTATGGAGGACAACCTTATCCTTAATAAGCCGTCGATCCCTGACAGCCCGTCGATCAGGCGGGGCAGCGCTAAAGGTTCATTTTTATGGCTTTCAACGTCGCGGTCATCGATATGGTACTGTGTTCTTGTGATGTTCTTCCCGTATTCGCCCAGGTTTATGCCGGTGAGCACTATCTCTTTTACGCCATCTTCCACGAGCTCCCTTGCTTCGGCAATTGCCTGCTCGATAGGCTTGCTCACGATACTGCCCCTGACAAAAGGGACGATGCAGTAGCTGCAGAAATTATCGCAGCCGTTCTCTATCATCAGGTTGGAACGGATCATTGGCGGGTGAGGGACCACATGCTCTTGCTGGTTCTTGATATTCGGGAGATAATCCAGGATCCGCCTTTTGTCGGCGTTCTTGAGAAGGATGTCCGCTTCCTTGATGCCGTAAAGCTCATCCGGTCCCGAGTCCACATAGCATCCGGTAACGATCACTACGGAATTCCTGTTCTTTTTCTTGGCATGTCGTATTGCATTTCTGGATTTCTTGTCCGCGTTCCCCGTGACCGTGCACGTATTAATGATGTAGATATCTGCCGGTTGATCGAAAGGCACGATATCAAACCCGGCAAGAGAACACGCCTTTTCCATTAAGCTTGTCTCGTACTGGTTCGATTTGCATCCGAGAGTGTAAAAAGCCATTTTCAGCATAGAGTAAATATTATCATAATAATTGATTTCAGACATTTACTTGTTTAGAATGATCGGGGAGGAAGAAAACGAAAAGAATTATCTTGATATGCGTTATCATGGCAAGCATTAGCGCATTTGCATATGCTAATGTGCCCAATCCTGTGATATTTGTCCACGGGATAGGAGATTCTTCCGTTGCGTGGAGAAGCACCGGGCCGGTCGTGAGCAGGCATATCAAGAAATATTATGACATATCGGACCATTCGTACTTTTTTTCGGGAAGCGGGATATGCGCTGACAGGGACGACAAGGATTTTTCGGACAATGTCCATGATCTGTGCGTGTATGTGACCTTTTCAGACCATTTTGCTGATCCGGGAAAGTTGGCACAGGAGCTCAAAAAAGTGATAGACGATACAAGAGGGGAGGCATGGGCGAATTACAGGTTCTATTTCAAGTCAAGGGATGACGTAAAGGTCAACCTGGTCTGCCATTCCATGGGAGGACTGGTCGCGAGAAAGTATCTGGCCGATAACATCAAGGACCATCACGTTTCAAAGCTCATCCTGATCGGGACCCCGAACAAGGGAAGTTCTGCCCTGATGTTCGATTGGGTGCCAGCAGGACTGATGGTTGGAGGTGTTTCGGCGTTCATGCTGTCGGGCAATCCGGCCTTTTTATCGGCCAGCGTTGTCGGCATCGGATGGGATGCGATCTCTTACTCGCGCGGGGTCAAGATCCTGTCGCCCGCCGCAAACGCAATGAAGCCCGGTTCAAAATTCTTGAATGATCTTAACAGCAAGAATATGCCGACAGACGTCGAATATACGGTCATATTGTGTACCGCGAACGATCTTATGCACGTTACGGCAAACAGGATGCTTGGTTATGCGGATGGCGACGGCGCAGTCCCTCTGGACAGCCAAAGCCTTAAGTACGCGGGCATCCCCAACTTCAGCAAGCTTGATTATAAGGAAATGAAGCTTATAGCTCCCCATTTTGAAGAACCGACCATGGCCAAGGACCTAGTCGTAGAAGCGCTCGGACTGAAGAAATAGTTCACATATCGTATTCGTAGTGGATCATCGAAAGCACCGAAATTGACGCCGTCTCGGTCCTGACTATCCTGTTCCCAATCGTTGTTGTCAGGAACCCTTCTTTCCTTGCCAGTTCAGCTTCTTCGTGCGAGAACCCGCCCTCAGGCCCGATCAGGACAAGCAGATGGTTGAGGTCCCGATGGTCCTGGAGGACCTTTTTTATTGTCCGTTCTTTCTCCATTTCCCACAGCATTATGCAAAGATCAAATTCACTTTTTATTATGAACAGGTCCTTAAAGTCCATTATTTCCTCAACAAAAGGTATGATCAGCCTCCCGGACTGTTCAGCGGCCTCCTTTGCGATCTTCTGCCAGCGGTTCACCCTGCCTTCTTCTTTTTCCGGATCGATCTTGACAATACTTCTTTCGGTCTTGAGGGGGATTATCCTCAGCACGCCAAGCTCCGTGGCTTTTTGAACAACAAGGTCCATCTTGGGATTCTTGGGGATGCCGTGCGCGATCGTCACCTTCACCCTTGGTTCTGATTTCGGGTGCCTTTCCGCGACAAGTTCGGCCATCAGGCTTTCTTTATCGATCGATATTATCTTTGCCGAATACTCCTTGCTTTTACTGTCAAGCACAACGATCTCGTCGCCAAGCTTAAGCCTAAGGACGTTCTTTAGGTAATTGAAATCACTGCCTTCTATATATGCCGTGTTGTTCTCTATCTTATCGAATCCTACGAAAACACGAGGTATCAAGTTCTTCCTCCTCTGGACCGCTCAAAACTCTTTAGAATATCCGCCTGTTCCTTGGTCAGATTAGTGGGCGTTTCTATCTCAATATGCACGAACTGGTCCCCTCTGCCGCTTCCCTTGAGCTTAGGCATGCCCTTGCCTTTCATTTTTAGCACAGAATTTGGCTGTATTCCAGAGGGAATCTTAAGGGCAGCTTTACCGTCGATCGTTGGAACTTCGATTTCCGCCCCAAGAGAGGCCTTTGCGAAAGAGAGTATTGCCTTGTAACGAAGGTCGTCTTCATCCCTCTCAAAGAACGGATGGGGCTTGACGCTCACGAATATGTAGAGGTCGCCCGGATTGCCGCCTTTTTCGCCAGACTCACCGGACCTCGGTATCCTTAGCCTGTGACCATTGTCAATGCCTGCCGGTATCTTTAACTTCACTTTCTGTTTTACTCTTACCAGGCCCTTGCCGTGGCAGGTAGGGCAGGGAGATGCTATGACCTCCCCTGTTCCCCTGCAAGTAGTGCAGGCGGACACCTGCATGAAACTGCCGAGTGCCGTCCTTTGGGTCCTCTGGACCTGGCCTGTTCCTCCGCAGGTTGAACATCTGATCGGGGATGTCCCCGGTTTTGCTCCGTAGCCGCCGCATGTTTCGCAGGTCGAGTGCTTCGGGATCTCTATTTCTTCTTCGATGCCTGTTGCGGCCTGCTCAAGAGTGAGGTCAAGGTCGTACCTGAGATCGTCGCCGCGCTTGGGTCCCTCTTTTCTTCTTGTCGTGCCGCCGAAGAAAGATTCAAAAAGGTCCTCAAACGGCGACTCGGAACCGCCGAATCCTCTGAATCCCCTGAAAATGTCGCCGAAGTCGAAGCCCTCGAACCCGCGGCCGGCGTGAGCGAATTCCGGACCGGCATGGCCGAACTGGTCATATCTTGCCCTTTTCTCCGGATCGGACAGGACAGAGTAGGCCTCATTGATCTCCTTGAACTTTTCTTCCGCTCCCGGGGATTTATTAACGTCGGGATGGAATTGGCGGGCAAGCTGGCGGAATGCTTTCTTTATCTCTTCAACGGAAGCATTTCTCTGCAAACCGAGGAGCTCATAATAATCGCGCTTTTGAGGCATTGATATTCTGCTTACCCACCTTCGCAGGATGCCATGGGTAGAGCCCATAATATGAATGTGTTCACTGCTTCGGCGGGTTTCGCCGAATTAATGGAAGCTACGAACGTAAGGCAATAGAGCTTCACTTTTTCTTTCCTTCATCGGACTCTCTATATTCGGCATCCATAGTTTTTTCGTCTTTTCCGCCTTCTTTGTCCTGTGTCTCACCCTTTGTTCCGCCCTCTGTCCCGCCCTTTTCTTTATATATTTCCGCCGATATCTCATAGATGTCCTTTTGAAGCTTTTCGAACGCCGCCTTTACCTTGGATGCATCTTTTGATGTCAAGGCATCCCTCACTTCTTTGATGCTTTGCTCTGCTTTTTCTTTCTTCCCTTTGTCTATCTTGTCACCGGCCTCCTTTATGGTCTTTTCGGCGGTGTAGGCCAGAGAGTCGGCCTGGTTCATCAGTTCGACTTCCTCTCTTTTTTTCTTGTCATCCGCCTCATGCATCTGGGCCTCTTTTTTCATTTTATCGATATCATCTTTTGCTAGGCCTGATGAAGCAGTGATCGTTATTTTCTGGTGCTTCCCGGTGCCCTTGTCCTTTGCGGAAACATGAAGGATGCCGTTCGCGTCAATGTCGAATGTGACCTCAACTTGCGGTATGCCTCTTGGCGCCGGCGGGATGCCATCCAGATGGAACCTGCCGAGAGTCCTGTTATCAGAGGCCATGGGCCTTTCACCTTGGAGCACGTGTATCTCGACCGATGTTTGTCCGTCGGCTGCGGTTGAGAAGACCTGGCTTTTTGATGTGGGAATGGTCATGTTCCTTTCGATCAACGGGGTCATGACGGCTCCGAGGGTCTCTATGCCAAGGGTCAAGGGGGTCACGTCAAGGAGGACCATTTCCTTTACTTCTCCTGCAAGGACGCCGGCCTGGATCGCGGCTCCGACGGCGACAACTTCATCAGGATTGACGCCTTTATGCGGTTCTTTGCCGAAAATGTTCTTTGCGATCTCAACTACCTTGGGCATCCTTGTCATACCTCCCACAAGTACGATCTCATCCATGTCTTTTGCCGAAAGCCCGGCGTCCGAGAGCGCCTGCCTGCACGGACCGATCAACCTGTCATTAAGGTCGGAGACAAGCTGTTCCATCTTTGACCTCGTCAATTTCACCGCGAGGTGTTTGGGTCCGGACTGGTCAGCGGTTATGAACGGAAGGTTGATCTCGGTTTCCATGACGGTCGAAAGCTCGATCTTTGCCTTTTCGGCAGCTTCCTTCAACCGTTGTATCGCCATCCTGTCACGGCCTAAGTCCACCCCCTGATCCTTCTTGAACTCCTGGATAAGCCATGTGATTATCTTCTGGTCGTAATCATCCCCTCCAAGGTGCGTGTCCCCGTTGGTCGACTTGACCTCGAACACGCCCTCGCCGATATCCAGTATTGAGATGTCGAATGTCCCTCCGCCAAGGTCGAACACGGCTATCTTTTCGTTCTTTTTCTTGTCCAGGCCGTAAGCAAGCGATGCGGCGGTCGGTTCGTTGATTATCCTCAAGACTTCAAGCCCGGCTATTGCTCCCGCGTCCTTTGTCGCCTGTCTCTGGCTGTCATTGAAATATGCCGGCACCGTTATGACGGCCTGGCTGACCTTTTCGCCCAAATAGTCCTCGGCCGACTGCTTCATCTTCTGAAGGATCATTGCGGAGATCTCGGGAGGAGTGTATTCCTTGTCGCCGATCCTTATTTTTGCTTCGTCCTTTGCTCCGCTGACCACATGATAGGGGACAAGCTTTATCTCCGAGCTAACTTCATCGAACCTGCGGCCCATGAACCTTTTTATCGAGAAAACCGTATGTTCGGGATTGGTGACGGCCTGCCTTTTAGCTACCTGCCCGACCACCCTTGAGCCGTCCTTCATGAAAGAAACTATGGAAGGAGTAGTGCGCCCGCCTTCAGAATTGGGTATCACAACGGCTTCCCCGCCCATCATCACCGCAACGCAGCTGTTCGTTGTTCCAAGGTCTATTCCGATCACCTTTCCCATTCTATTTGCCTCCCGTCTTTTTGGAAACTATGACCATGGAAGGTCTCAGGAGCCTTCCGTGCATCGTGTATCCCTTTTGTATTTCCTCGAGGATGATGCCTTCCTCTTTATCGGACTCTTTTGTCATTATCGCTTCATGGTAGTTCGGATCATACGGCTTGTTCATTGCCTCAACTTCCTTTACACCGAACTTTGCGAAAACATCCTCGATCTGCTTTTTGGTTAGAGCCAGGCCTTTGATCATATTGTCATCAGGGACGGTTTTCTGCATGGATTCAATAGCTTTTCCGAAATTGTCCACTATAGGCAGCAACTCCTTTATCAGGACCTCGTTGGAGAACCTGATGAGTTCATCCTTTTCCATGTTGATCCTTTTCTTGAAGTTGTCGAGATCTGCCAGGGCCCTGAGATGCTTGTTCTTGTATTCCTCGATCAGTTTGTCCTTTTCAGCAAGCTGCTCCTTCATCGACTCGATCTCGGTCTGTTTGGGAGGGAGTTCCCCCTTTTTAATTTCAAGTTCTTCGTGCTTTTCCCTTTTTTTGCTCATCAGAGGATCTCCTCATCCAGAAGGCTTCCCAGTGTTTCAGAAACATATTCCACTATTGATGTGACCTTGCCGTAGGTCATCCTTGTCGGTCCGATTATCCCCATTATGCCGAACGAGTCATCGGATAAGCTGTATCTCTTAAGAACAACGCTGCAATCATTTATCTCCTTGTGCTTGATCTCAGACCCGATCCTTATGGTGATCCCTTTGTTGCTGCTGTTCTCCCTCATTATCTTTGTTATGACGTCCTCATGCTCGATGGTCTCAAGGATGCTCTTCATGTGCCCCACATCATTGAATTCAGGCTGTTTGGCTATGTTCGCAAGGCCGGCGGAAAGCACCCTTTCATGGAGCGACCTTGTCATTGTTGTCTTGATGAGGTGAAGCGTGTCCTCCAGAATATCCCTGTATGTGGGCATTTCGGATATTATTTCCTTGACCAGTGCGGCGTTAAGCTTAGTAATTGTGATCCCCTTGAGCTTTTCCGTGAGAAGATTTGACATCCTGATCAGGTCATTCTGTTCGATGTTATCGCTTCTTAGCTTAAGGGTCAGGTTGTCGGCATGGCCGGAATCCGTAAGCAGCACAACAGCGGCCCTACGTATATCGAGCAGGACCATGTCGACGATCTTAATGGCCTGTTTGTAAAGCCTTGGAGCGGATATCATAGTAGCGTAATCTGACAGCGAGGACATAATATTTGCGGTCGTCTTGAGTATCCCTTCGATATCATTTCCGATATGCTTATATTCGCTCCTGATATAATCCAGTTCCTTTGGGGCAAGGACCTTCTTTTTCATCAATTCATCGACATAGAACCTGTATCCAAGGTCGGATGGTATCCTTCCTGCAGAAGTATGCGGCTGTTTGATGTAGCCTTCTTCCTCAAGGTCCGACATCTCGTTCCTGATCGTGGCAGGGGAGACTTCTTTTAGGTATTTTTTGGATAGAGTACGGGAGCCGACAGGTTCGGCCGTATCAAGATAATCCTCAACGATAGCACCAAGTATTTTTCGCTTTCTTTCGGATAATTTTGAGCCCATGTAACACCTCTTTAGCACTCAAATCAAGGGAGTGCCAATTTTATCATTGACCCTTTTGCGTGTCAAGAGTAACGGTGCGGGAATAAATGGAATGCGGTGAAATTTTCTTTTATTTGTGTCGATAAAGATGCAGAGGTTATCATAGTAATATGCCTGTAATTTTTAATGATAGAGTTCCGGTGGGAAAGTGGGACGGAAAGCTCGTGCCTCAGTATAGAGGGCAGGGGCTTGAAGTGTATTCGGCAAAGATCAGAGGAATATCACATGATAATGTGGTTATTGGAGAACACTCAAGAGTAAATGTCCATGTTATCGTTGTTGACCAGAGCTTTGTGAACTTCAGGCCTTTTGTTGATAACGAGGTGTTGATAGGGGCCGGAAAAGTCACGCATAAGAGCGTGGAAGCCTTTAAGCGTCGATGCCGGGAAAAAGAAACTCAAACAGGAGAGAAGCTCCTTGCCTGGTGCGACGGATTCAATGATGTAGGATTTAATCGTGGCCACTGGGCTTGGTTCGAGGGGCACATGGTACAACATAATCCGCACTTGATGGACAGGGACATGGAAAATCCATTTTCTTTGCCGATAAGGACAGTAAAGAAAGAAAAGTTATCCGGCATTCAGACGGCGCTGATAAAGAAAAGGGGCGAACCATATCCTACAATAGGGATCATTGACATTGATCGTATCCCCAATGATGTTGAATGGGTATTCGGATCGCCTAGGATTATAAGGCCGGGAGGGGAAGTAGTGAACGACCTTTTATCAATTGATCCTGATACCGGCAGGCCTCTTTTTGTGGAGCTGATAGGGGACATCAGACATGTTTTAAAACTTCCGCAGAGAGGGGACCTAACAGAATTCCCGGTTTCGGCTTACCTGACTGCGCTGACACTGCATGAATCAGTGGATGGTGTTACAAGAATAAGCCCGGATGAGTCGTGTAGAAAAGATATCGCAGCGGCACTGGAAGGCAGGACCCTTCAAATAAAGATAGACCAAAGGCATAAAAGTGAGGTCAAGAAAGCGCTTGAGGCGCAGGATCCGCTTGCCGGATATGAGCACGTTAACAACATACTCTCTTTGAGGCCAGGGCAATTTTCATTATATGGATCAAGCCTGTACATAAGGCTCAGAAGGTCAACGTATAATCATTCAGCGATATGCACGGTAAAGGGTAGGCCCGAACTGCTGATCTTATACAAAGAGATCGACGAGGGTTATGAGGAAGGCGGAAGGTTGCTGCCGACCAGAAAAGGATTCACTGTTGAAGATACATCGAATATTTTAAGAGCGTTGTGTGCGGTGCCTACGCTTGGATATCAGGTAGATCAGGCGCTTGTGACCGCTGAGGGTGGGGACCCGAGTATACATGTCCCAGGCTATTTTGACGACGAATCGTATCGCAAAATTGACGGTACAAAGGTCAATAGGTTCGGCCTGGCTTCGATGTTCGGGATCCACTCCACGGGAAAGCTGATGTAGGTCGAGGTTATTGCCTCTTACCTGGTTTTATATTATGATCATCCCCTATGCCAACATACGAATATAAATGCGATAATTGTGGCCCTTTTGAGGTCGAACGGAAAATAACTGACAAGCCGCTGTCCAATTGCCCGACATGCGCCGGTCCCGTGAAACGCCTGATCTCGTTGCCAAGCATAGCGTTCAAGGGTCCGGGATTCCACGTGACGGATTATAATAAGGAAAAGCAAAAGAAGGATGAAAAGCACCAGCCCGAAAAGCCTGCCTGTAATGAGGCAGCAAAAAAAGAGATCAAGGACACGGGAGGCAAGAAACCGTCATAAGTCCAGGAAATTCTTCAGCAGCTTTTTCCCTTCGAACGTGAGTATGGATTCCGGATGGAACTGGACCCCCTCGACCTTGTATTCCTTATGCCTTAATCCCATTATTTCGCCTTCCTTGGTCTGAGCGCTTATCTCAAAGCAGTCGGGAAGGGTCTCCTTCTTGACTATGAGCGAATGGTATCTTGTGGCGCTGAAAGGATTGGGAATATCCCTGAATATCGTCTTCCCGTCATGGTGGATATCCGAGGTCTTGCCGTGCATAAGGTTCTTTGCCTGTACTATGTCGCCCCCAAAAGCCTCCGCTATTGCCTGATGCCCGAGGCAAACACCGAGTATCGGGAGCTTTTGGGAGAACATTTTGATCAACGCAACACTGATGCCGGCGTCCTTGGGGTAGCCGGGTCCGGGAGAGATGATCATCTTCTCGGGCTCAAGCTTCCTCACCTTATCAATGGTTATCTTGTCGTTCCTATAAACCTGCAGGTCCGCGCCCAGCTCCCCCAGGTACTGGACGAGGTTATAAGTGAATGAATCGTAATTATCTATCACCAATATCATGCAAAGGATTATAGCATAAAGAAAAGATAAAGCTCAAAACAATATGCATCCTTATATTCCGTTTTCTTATCAGGGATATTAGGGACGATCAATATCCGGGATTAGATCAGGGATAAAGGGAGATCTGTTTGTGCGATGTGTTCTTGATTCTTGAAGCGCACTTTAAAGTCTGATAAAATCGAACATTATGCACGTGGAGATCCTTAGGGATGATTACAGGAACATCTGGAACAAGTTCGTTGCCGAAAGCGAGCAAGGGCATATACTCCAATCGTATGAATGGGCCAAGTTCAAGGGGGCCGGCAGCTGGGAGCCGTTCATCATCGCGCTGATGGAATCTAACGAGATAAAGGCCGGGATATCGATATTGTCAAGGAAAGTGCCTTTTCTGGGATCGAAGTTCTTTTATGCGCCCCGCGGTCCCGTGGTCGATTTCAAGGACAAGGACCTTGTGAAGACCCTCATTGACGCTGTAAGGACGGAGGCCGGTAAAAGGGGAGCGGTGGCGTTAAGGATAGATCCTGAGATCGACGAGACGGATTCCGGCGCGATCAGCACGCTAAAAGACATAGGATTCGTTAGCAACAAAAAACAGATACAGCCGCGCGCAACGTTCATTGTCGACCTTGAAAGGGACATTGATTCCATACTTTCATCTTTTGACGAAAAAACAAGGTATAATGTGCGGCTTGCGGAAAAGAAGGGTGTACAGGTGAAAAGGGAGTCGAACATCAACGGGATCGAACACTTCTGGAAAATGTACGCCGAAACAAGCAAGCGGGATAAATTCCTTATACATCCGAAAGAGTATTACTTCAAGCTCAAAGAATGCCTTATAGACAAGGACCTTGCGGATGTATTTGTCGCCTATTTCAGAGGGATACCGATAGCATCCGTGGTAGTGTTCAAGTTCGGGAAAAAGATCTTGTACATGTACGGAGCATCGCTCGGCGTTTATCGTAACATGATGCCCAATCATGTCCTGCATTGGCACGTGATCAAGTGGGCAAAGGAGAACGGATACAAGCAATATGACCTATGGGGAGTACCGGTCAACCCCAGGGAGGGGCATCCTCTATACGGGGTGTACCGTTTCAAGAAGGGATTTAACGGGAAGAACAGGACTTGGATCGGTGTTTATGACATACCTTTCAACAGGTTCCTTTACTGGTTCGTCAACTTCGGGATAAAGATATACCAGAACTTCAGGAGCCTGCTTACCAAGGGAAGGATATCTGATTCACTTGCGGAGTGATTATGAGACTTTCTGACCTGCTTTCATCATTAAAGGAAGAGATGACCGTCGGCGACAAGTCCGTTGAAATAAGCGGGATCGCTTATGATTCAAGGAAAGTAAAGCCCGGGGACGCTTTTGTGGCGATACGCGGATTCTCAAAGGACGGCACCGGTTTTGTCGGCGAGGCCGTAAAAAATGGCGCGCGTGCCGTAGTTGTCGAAGGAGACGCGGATGTTCCCAGCAATGTGCCGAAGGTGGTCGTTCCGAACGCCCGCATTGCCCTTGCGGAACTGTCAGCCGCTTTCAACGGGCATCCTTCACGAAAATTGAAGATGATAGGGATAACGGGCACCAATGGGAAGACGACGATTTCCTACCTTATTGAGGCAATATTAAGGAAAAAGGGCCACAAGGTCGGAGTGATCGGTACGGTCGACGCAAGGATAAACGGGAGATCTTTCCCGACACAGCTAACGACCCCGGAATCAGCGGAACTGCAGGACCTTTTGGCCCGCATGCTGAAAGAAGGCGTTACTCATGTTGTCATGGAAGTGTCGTCCCATTCATTGCAGCTTGAAAGGGTGCATGGATGCGAGTTTGACGTGGCGGTCTTCACGAACCTTACCCATGATCATCTGGACTTTCACGGGAACATGCAGAATTATCTGAACGCGAAGATGAAGCTGTTCCAGAGGCTGGGGAAGGGCAGCAAGACGGACGTGACCGCTGTTATCAACGTGGACGACCCCTGCGGCAAGAAGATAATGACCTATATTGAAGGCAATATCCTTACCTATGGCGTTTACAACAATGCCAACCTGACAGCTTCGGATTTTAGCGTTGACATCGAAAGGATGGACTTTAATTGCAGGTCTGTTGACGGAGATATCAGGATGTCATCCGGAATGATAGGGGTCTATAACGCATATAATATAATGGCTGCCGCGCTGGTCGGCCGGGTATTTGATATAGATTATGAAAGCATAAGAGATGCAGTAAGGGAGCTTAAGGACGTTCCGGGAAGGCTCGAAAGGATAACGGTATCCGGAAAGCCGACGGTTCTGGTCGACTTTGCGCATTCCCCTGACAGCCTTCAGAAACTGCTTGAAACGCTCAGGCCCCTTGTAACCGGCCGGATAATACTGGTTTTCGGATGTCCAGGGGACAGGGACAGGATGAAGAGGCCGCTGATGGGAGAGATAGCCGTAAGGCTTTCCGATCATGTGATCATTTCAACCGACGATCCTCACACCGAACCGCCAGAGCGGATAATCAGGGAGATCGAAGAGGGTATTATCCGCGGAGGCGGGAAATTACATAAGAATTACACAAAGTTAGAGGATAGGAAAGTTGCCATTACTGAAGCTATTAATATGGCAAAGGCCGGAGACCTGGTCGTGCTTGCAGGCAGGGGGCACGAGAAATTCCAGGACTTTAACGGTTCAAAGGTCAAGATAGACGATAGGGAAGTGGCGAAGGAAATATTGGGAATAAAGAATTAAACATATTACTTCGGATCACAGACGAAATCACGAGGTTCATCAACGTTCAAAAGCGTCAATGTTTCCCATGCAGTGAATTTTATACAGTTGTCCTTTATGGCCCTTTTGATCTCCTGCAATAATGGGATGAACCTTCTGTCATTTAGGACCACTATCGCATTGCGGGCAGCACATCTTATCTCACCGTCCTCATCTTGAACGGCAGATATCAAAGGGGCGATATATCTATCATCCATTATTGGGTGCGCTACGATGGCCTTCATAGCAGCTCTTCGAACATGCGGATCGTTGTCAGAAAGCAGGTCAACAAAAGTGTCAGTCGAAACCTCTGATATTTGGCTTCGAAGGCTGTCATAGCCAATATTCTTGAAAGGATCGTTCGCACAGAAAGTCTGACCGTTGAAAATGCGATCTCTTAAATAACAGAAAACAAGCCTTCCGATAAGTTTTTCATAAGGATCAGTGTCAGGATCGTTGAGGTTGGCGATCAATTCTTCTGGACGAAGCGAATAAGCCGCAAGTGCGGAAGCGAAAAGCTCCCAAGAATCGTCAAAAGGATGGCATGTTTCATCCCCTGTCTTTAAATAGTTTGAATCATCATATGGTTCATAGCTGCCGTTCTTCAATGCCATATAGAATATGTTCTGCCATTCATTATCGCAAGATATGAAATAATTGCCGGGAGACAAGTATTCACCACCCAAGCGTACATAGCTGATATGGTGCCCCATTTCATGAGCCGCTGTAAATACAGGCTCTGTCTCGTCAATGCCAACAGTGATCTGATAGCATGTTTCATCATACATTCCAACCTGACCATCAACAATATTTATTGTCCTGACAGGATTTTGAGGGACAAGCTTATTAAGCCTTGAAATGATGCCGTGAATGTTCGTCAGCTTCTGCATAAGCAAGTGGGTTTCAGCGTCATAATTGACGGATCGCGGCACAAGAAATGTGATCTGATCGGAGTCGCTGCCGATAGTAATGGGCTCAACGCATTCATTTGCATCCGTGGGAGGAGTCACAGGTTCTATCCTTAATGAAAAGAGGGCACCGATTATGCTGGTATTTCGCTGTTGGTTGATACCCTCTGCTCTTGGCCCAGTTGATATAGAATATAGGAGAACAAGAATGTGTTTTGCGGAATAATGCGGTAGTATCGTTTCCAGCGAATCTTTGTATGAAGCAAGTGACACTTTCCCCGGAGGAATGTCCAGTTCGATCGTAAAGTTCCTGATTATCGCGCCGGCTATGGAATCCAGTTCTGATTGGCTTAGAGAGGTAAGCAAGCTCATTATCCTATATCTATCTATCGTAAGGCCTGATCGGATATCCTGTAACAGCATATTCAACCAGTCAGCAATTGTCCTCGAAGGATCCTTTAGCTCCCCGTTAATGTATAGCTGTGGATTATTGGCACGTGATTGTACAGCAAAATCCATTTCGGATATTCTCCCTCTATATAGGTATTATCGTACTCTGAGTAGGAAAACTTGCAGGGAAAAGACAATAAAATAAGTTGATGTGACGCTAAAAAAGAAGTGATTAGGAGATGATTTTTCCGACAATATCCCGTATTGCCAGGATCCTGTGAGTTGTCAGATATTCCTTTATCCCTTTTGCCATCTCGACTGATGCGGATGGCTCAATGAAGTTCGCAGTCCCGATAGCGACCGCTGATGCACCCGCAAGGATGAATTCGATCGCGTCAGAAGAGTTCATGATGCCGCCCATACCTATTATGGGGACCTTGACCGCTTTATAGACCTGATTGACCATCCTGATAGCGATCGGCTTAATGGCCGGGCCGGATAATCCGCCCGATCCCATGGAAAGCTTTGGTTTTCTGGTATTGATGTCGATAGCCATTCCCATGACGGTGTTTATCAATGAGATGGCATCCGTGCCTGCTTCTTCCGCGGCCTTTGCAATGACCGTAATATCCGTGACATTAGGGGTGAGCTTTGTTATGACCGGCTTTTTTGTGGACTTCTTGACCGCCCTGACCAGCTCTTTGGTCGCTAAAGGGTCTATGCCGAACGTGATGCAGCCTTTTTTTACGTTCGGGCATGATACATTAAGCTCTATGCCGCTCACCCTGTCTTCCTTATCAAGTATCGCGGCCAGCTCGATGTATTCGTCAAGGGTTTCGCCTGCGATGTTGACAATGACCGGTACTTTATAGCCCTTAAGGAACTTGATGTCTTCTTTTATGAAATTCTCTATCCCTGGATTTTCAAGACCTATCGTGTTCAGCATTCCTGAGGGTGTTTCGCATATCCTCGGCGGGGGATTGCCGGTCTTGGGCTTCAATGTTACGCTCTTGGTAACGATAGCGCCGATCTCGTCAAGATCGACGAAATCCGCATAATCGCCGCCGGAACCGAACGTCCCGCTCGCTACCATTACCGGAGTCTTCAACTTTAATCCGGCTATTTCTGTCTTCAAGTCTGCCATTTTATTTCACCGATATCGAAAACCGGTCCATCCTTGCATACTTTTTTGTATCCGGACTTGGTCTCGACAGTGCATCCGTTGCATGAACCGATACCGCATGCCATCCATTCTTCAAGAGATACCTGGCATGGGACCTTGTACTCAAGCGAAATGGTCCGTAATTTGCCATACATGGGACGCGGACCGCAGGCAAATATCTGCGCATTGTCGGCTGAAAGCTTTGAATCAAGAAGCTCAGGCAGGACATCTGTCGCATATCCTTTAATGCCTTCCGAACCGTCATCGGTAGTGATAATGACTTCGGCGCCAAGTGTCCTTAACCGGTCCTTGCAAAGTATTTCCCTCTGAGAGTTTGCTCCGATCACCGCATAAACCGCCTTTATCTTGCCTTTGATGGTCTCTGCGAGCGAAAGAAGAGGAGCTATCCCGACCCCTCCGCCCAAAAGAACGGCTTCTTTTACGTTCTTATTGACGGAAAAGCCGTTCCCAAGCGGTCCTATTATATTAACAATATCGTTCTTTTTGAGCTCCGAAAGAAAGGCGGTACCTTTTCCGATGACTTTAAAAAGGAGCTCTATGGTGTCTTTGCCGATACTATGGATGCTTAAAGGCCGCCTGAGAAGGGGATCGTAAGATCCATTGCCGCATTTGACCATAACGAACTGGCCAGGTATTGCGTTCTTTGATATTTTAGGGGCTAAAAGTGAAATTCTGTAATGATGGGGAGCAGATTGGCTTGATTCAATAACTTTTGCGTCTTCCTGGAACTTCATTTGGAATAAATATACAGGAAACCAAGATAAAAATCAATCGTGAGGTCGCATATCCTTGAAAATGCATACTCTTCATGAGATAATTCTGCTTTGTTATTACGGTGCGGCGCGGTAGCACCCGACCTGCGGTCGGGAATGTCAAATGAACAATATCAAATGACAAGCTAATGTATAATATTATATTAAACATTGTTTGGATTTTTTCATTTGTCATTTGGATTTACGACGAAGTCGTTATGGCGCGGTAGCCCCCGACACCCTCGACAAGCTCGGGGTCGGGGCAGGAATTCGGTATTAGTGTTCAATTTCGAAGTGTTGATTTGTTATTTTAAGCTGGTATTTACGGCGCGGTAGCCAAGTGGTAAGGCAACGGTCTGCAAAATCGTTATTCGGCGGTTCAAATCCGCCCCGCGCCTTTTGAGACATAGTAGGCGCATAGATAATGATGAGCGGTTCTCCCGCTTCAATATATATGATGTTGTTGCGGGATCCTGCCTTTGGCGGGAAATCCGCCCCGCGCCTCCAATCCGACCTGCGGCCGGTAAATGTCAAATGTAATATAATATTTTACCTTGTTTGACATTTGTTATTTGGATTTTGTCATTCCATTCCGCTTCGCGGAATGGTGGGCGGTTAGTTTAGTGGTAGAACACCTCGTTGACACCGAGGAGATCATTGGTTCGATTCCAATACCGCCCACCATCCCGACCTCAGGTCGGGATGGAATGTCAAATGACCAATGTTCCCGCGAAGCGGGATCCCGCAACAATATAAATAATAAATATTGAGGCGGGACAAATAACAAATGAATTTCAAATGACCTGCCTGCCGGCAGGCAGGCAAATGAATGTTAAGTAGAATATAATATTTTACATTGTTTGATATTTGTCATTGGGATTTTGGATTTCGCTGAGCGTAGCGAAGCGTGCGGGCTTAATTCAGTGGTAGAATGTCTGCTTCCCAAGCAGAATGTCGCGGGTTCGAGCCCCGCAGCCCGCTCCAACATGTCTTCGGCAGTTGGAGTAAACTTCGATAACTCCTTATTCGAGAACTATCGCTTTCTAGGAATTTCCTAAAATATACCAATTAATTGACACACCATTATAAGGGCATATAATAATGCTCATTAAAGCATTCAATGTATCAATTGATAAACTGGTGAAATAAGGGGGTGAAAATATGGATTCAATGGTAGCAATAGTATATATAGTTATTATTATATTAATATATTTTCTTCCAGCGTTTATAGCGGCCGATAAAAAGCACGCTTCAGGCATACAAGTTCTAAACTTATTTTTAGGCTGGACTTTCGTGGGATGGGTTATCGCTTTAGTATGGGCGATATCAGATGAGAAAATGCCAAAAAAACCAAATAAATAAGGCGGTGAGAATATGAGGCGCGATACTTGTGCAAATGCAATAGATCCGAGTTTATGCAATCCTGAATTAGTTAATAAATATACAGCAAAAGTTAAAGAACCGGGAAAGCCCATTGAATATATGGATTTTAATCTTGAAACATTAGAACAGGAAGACAAATTATACTGTTCTAACTGTCCAAATTATAAGCCAGAATAACCATCAATCCCTAGCCAGCCTCTTATAGATCGCCCATCTAGAGTTATTGAAAATAACCATTAATAAGTTATCTACTCTCTAAAAATAGCCTTATACCCGCAAGTATTGAAGAGTGAGGGCCTTTCGAAATAGTCCATTATCGGATAATTCCTGCATATATTGGGGCGCCAGCGGTAATCCTTACATGTCCCGTCGGTATTCAGGTTGTTGCAACCAAAAACAAGCCTGCATCTGTCATAATCGACCTCTTTTAAACGGAAATTGAACGCCCAGGAGATCCATCTTACGACAAGATCCGTGGTGAACCTGTTGTTCAGAAGCTTCGGATTTATTTCGAGGGTAACATCCTGACAGCAACGGCCGCATTTCTTGCACTTGCCTTTGAGCGCCCATTTTGTCCCAAAAGGCTTTTTGGCGAGATTGAAAATGAAGTTATCAGCAAGAATAAATGTAAGGACGATCTTTCGAAGCATTATATTATTTCTTAAAGGTCTTTCTCATTTTGGCGGTGGCTATTTTCGCTATCCTGGAGACCTGCGACTCGGAAAGCCCGACATCTTTGCCTATTTCCTTGAACGTCTTGTCTTCCTTGTAATAGCCTGAGATGACCTTTTGCTCCGTGTCGTTAAGGCTTTTCATGGCGCTTTCAACCGTTATCTCGGCATCAGAGTGGTCTTTTGCCAGCTCGGTCCTGTTGAAGGCCATATAGACATTTGCCGCGGAAGTGATGAACTCATATATCCCGGTGATAGGGTCCGAACCGCGCTTCCTCAAGTAGTCCTGCATGGCTCCCTTGAGCCGGATGCTCATATAGGGCCAGAGCTCGCCCTTCCTTGGGTCCCAGGTCTTCAACGCGTTAATAAATGCGATCTTGGCCTCGGAGGAAAGGTCATCGGCTTCGGCTTTGGCAACATGCCGTGGGAGGCCTTTTATGTACCAGCTCACTGTCTTGTCGATCTGTGGTCTGTATTTCTCCAGGACCTCATCGGTGAACTTGATGAAGTGGATCCTCATCGATTCTATGATCTTGTCCTCTAGTTCTTTCCTGGAAGGGAGCATTGTGTTGCACCTACATGTATCTGAATGGCTCGCTGGCCTTTTTGATCAATTCCTCTTCCCTGTCCTCCAGCAAGTGCTTGCTGAATTCCTTTGCCATCTTTTTGGCGAAATCATAGAACCTCTTGAAAACAGGCGGGATCCATGACGGGGCAACTCCTGTTGGCCTGCTTACCTGTCCAAGGTCCTTTTTGATGGATTCGATCCTTTTTTGAGTTGTCACTTCTGCTTCTCTGCTTTCTTTTTTTCGATCGTGACGCTGGCAATGGATAACGCCTGTCTTCGGAGCTCGGGATTGGTGATGATGACATCAGCTATTTTTGAGACCATGTTCGTGAATCCCTTGGAAGCCGTGAAAGATGGGCCATATTCGACTTCGAGGGCTGTCTTGACGAGCTTTTCGACCATTTCCTTGGCGGTATTGTGGGGCTCTATGATATCGGTTATCCTTGAAGCGAAATCGCTGGTCCTTTTCTCGAAAACGGCCTGACCGTTCGACCCCATGATATTAAGACGCTTCTTCAGGATGTCATCAATATTCGGTCTTTTATCCAATATTTTCTTTAGATCTTCCTGCATTAGTTTATATCCACCGCTTGTTTATCGTACCATTTATATATAAATTTCAATATATTATTAAAACGTCTGATACGGATCCGCCAGTTGAAGTATAACAATTTAATCGAAGATTGTGAAGAGATTAGCGTTAAATATAAGACATCGATGAGGAAGTTCTTTAATATGAAGCATAAAAGGTCCATTTGATGGCTGAGAGAGCAGCGGATCACAATATAATAAAATAATTAAATACCAGTCAGAAGCCTAAATATATTATCAAATAGAAATATTTATAAATAGTGAAATTTCAAAGCTGGCTGGACGATATAAGGATAGGTCCAACAATAGGTAAATTTACGGAAGGAGAAAAAATGGCAGATACAGTAGGATGTTTTTCAGGTCAACTTATGAAAGTTGGCAATAACAGGAACCATATGGCGACCGCATTCCAAATAATGGGGGTCATGGAGGATCATAGGACACCCCCAGCACTAGCAAAGGGGACCAGGGTTGAAAGTTTGGCAAAGTGGTTCGAAGTGGAATCAGCTGCGCGCTTGAGGATGATCAGCCCCACAATGACCGTGGATGAAAAAAGGGAAAAAATTGAAGACCGAAACCGGCTTCCTAACGGAAGCGTGCAACTCCTTTCATTAGAAGAACTGAATTCAATGAACGAATTCTGTCCAGATCCCGAAGCGATACTGGCACGAGCAAAAGATGGGACTAGGCTCCTTCAGGGGAATACTGCACATGGTAAACTGTCGACCGCGGTCAGATGCCTTCCTGCAGGCGGGATCGCTACACGGGCCCAAAAGTGGGTAAGAGAAAATCCTGGAACTGCCGCTCTTTTTGGCATGGATGAAATGACACCTAAATTCCTGTACAGGGTCGGCGGATCGCCAATTATCGGGCATACCCTCATGTTTTCCACGCACATAGGAAGGCTGCATGGCAGGTTAATTCCAAGTGTTGTGATGACAAATCCGGAAAAAGTGGAAGGCCTTGCACGGACAGTTTTTTCGGATTGGGGCAATTTCACTAGAGCTGAAAGGCTTAATACAGTATTTTGGAACCAGATAGTGCTGCCGGGAAGATACATGGAAGACGGAAAGCCGACTGAGGACTTATATCCGACAGGTCACAGCGACTTCCCTTATTTAATGGCAAAATACGGCATGGCAAGGACATTGTTGGATTGCGGTTTCAGATTCATGATATTCTCGAACGCGGAAGAATGGATGTGGCAGGCTGATCCTGTCGTGATATCAATAGCGAACGAGCTTTTCGAAAAAGGCCACCACATGCTGGCAATAGGGGTGGAGAATACAAATAAGCAAAAAGGCGGGGGATTTGTAAAAAGGCCTGACCGCACACGGTCGGTCGTTGAAACTCCTCGCTTGCCCAAAGAACTCCTTAAGGAAACACCAGAAGCCATATATACCACATTCAATATGTTGGATATTAAATATATGGCAGAACATGAGGCTGAATTCATGGTAGAAAGCGACAAATCCGTGGTAGTAAAAGATGTTCCGGGAAGAAAAGGAGGCAGGGAAGCAGCGCTTGTTGCTGACGGCTGGGCCGGTGACGTTTTCGCCGAAAAACTGAACCCTTTCTTTATCAGGTGGCCGCGACTTAACTTCTTGGGCATAAAAGATGGCAGCCACATAGCAGGCGCAGATCCTGTGCCCGCACTTGGGGGCAGGACCTACTTGCATTATGTGAGCGAATCTGTTTCAGTATATCCGGAGATAATAAGAAGATTGATGGAGGGAGATCTGGGGGTGGCTGAATATCTGATTTCTACAGGATACAGTTACCTGCCGCTTGTGCCAAGCAGGAACGGCGGTCAAAGGAACGGTAGAAGTAAGTAATATTTAAATAACCAATACATAATAGCCGGCTTTGAATGTATACTCAAAGCCGGTTTTTTAATGCGAAAAATATCAATTAAAAGGCCGAGAAGGCGAACAAGACCATCAAATAACAAGGACGATAAGGTCAAACATGAAGGTCAGATCAGTGTTCCGAACATAAGTAAGAGGCTGCGTAAGTTCTTCGAAGGGCTTATCTAAAGATATTCCCGACACCTATTCGAGGGATATCATTCCTATCGATTGCACCTTGACCTGCGGCACTATCTCGTTATATGAGAGCACCGCGACTTCAGGGTAACTTCTTTCAATGAACCGCTTTAAATGAGGCCTTAACCTTGGCGAGCAAAGTATCACGGAAGGGATCTTCATCCTCCTGAAATTCTGCACCTGCGCCCCGATCTGTATGAGTATCCTTTCTCCGATATTGGGATCAAGCGCCAGGAATGAGCCGTATTCTGACTGGTGGATTGCCCCGATCATCGTCTCCTCAAGGCTGGGATCGATCGTCACGACGGTTATCGTGCCCTCCTTGTCGGAATAGGTCTCGCATATCTGTCTTGCAAGGGATTGCCTCACGTATTCCGTAAGGACATTTATGTCGCGTGACAGGTGCGCATAATCGGCAAGGCGTTCAAGTATCGTAGAAAGGTCCCTTATCGACACCCTTTCCCTTGCCAGCAGCTGGAGGACCTTATGGACCTGGCCAAGGGATAGCATGTCAGGGATAAGCTCCCTGACTATAGCGGCGTTGGAGTTCTTTACAAGCTCTATGAGGGATTGAACGTTCTGCCTTGTCATTATTTCGTCCGCGTAGCGCTTCACTATCTCCGTGAAATGTTCGGCCACAACATCAACAGTATCCTTTGATTCTATGTTCTGGCGTTCAAGTGCCGGCGCCATGTCAAGCGGAACCCAGGTCACCGGATCGTTTGTAAGAGGGTCCTTTAATTCTGTACCGCTTATCCCCTTTCTCTTAAGCTCATCAAGGGGCATGTCCACTTTCTTGCAGCCGGTAAGCACTTCCGCCTGAGAGACCTTGGTGCCACGGATTTCCACGATATATTGATTTGGCGGGAGGGACAGGTCGTCCATCACTCGCACACCGGGTATCACGAATCCAAGCTCCTGGCCTATGTGGTACCTGATCAGTGTTATCCTCTCAAGAAGGGGGCCTTTCTGGGCAGGATCGATCAGGGGGATCAGGTTCCTCCCGGCCTTTAAGCTTAAAGGGTCAAGGCCAAGCGTTCCAAGGATGCTTTCCGGTTTTTTCAGCATCTCCTTTGCGGAGACCTCTTCCGTTACCACTTTTGATTCATCCTTCTTTGACTGCATTTGCGTAAGCGAAAACGTGAGAATGCCGGCAAGCACGGAAAGCACAAGAAAAGGTATCGTGGGCATTCCCGGTATTATCGCGAAGAAAGCAAGTATCAGGCAGACAAAAGCGAAAGCCTTCGGCTGGGCGAACAATTGCGCTGCAACATCGGTGCCAAGGCTCATTTCCGAGGCGGATTTGGTGATAACAAGACCGGTCCCAACAGAGATCAAAAGGGATGGTATCTGGTTAACCAGGCCGTCCCCGACCGTGAGAAGAGCGTATGTCGATAAAGCTTCCATAATACCCATTCCTTGTTGGAGCCAGCCGACAAGTATGCCACCGATGATATTTACGATAACGATGATTATCCCGGCTATTGCGTCTCCCCTGACGAATTTATTGGCACCGTCCATTGAACCGAAGAATGTTGCTTCCTGCTCTATCTTTCTTCGCCTTGCCCTTGCCTCATTTGCGTCGATCAGGCCGGCGTTCAGGTCGGCGTCGATCGACATTTGCTTGCCGGGCATTGCGTCCAAAGTGAACCTTGCGGCCACTTCAGCGACGCGTTCCGAACCTCTGGTTATGACCACGAACTGAACGATCGTGATGATACAGAAAATTATGGCGCCAACGACATAATTTCCCCTTACAACGAAATTCCCGAAAGCGTTTATTACTTCACCGGCATATGCCTGTAGGAGTATGAGCCTTGACGACGCGATGTTAAGCGACAATCTGTAAAGAGTAATGATGAGCAATATTGACGGGAATGCCGCGAACTCGAGCGGCTCCTTCAGGTACATCGCAACAAGAAGTATCGTTATAGAGAACGCTATGTTCAGTGTTATAAGGATGTCAAGCAGGAACGTGGGAAGCGGGAGTATCATGAGGCCGATGATCGAGACCAGGATCATGGCCACGAATATGTCGGCGAAAGAGAATAAATCCCTGATGCTTTTCAGGTCAAATGATATCGGGAAAGCCATTGCAGTTATTATTCTATCAGGTTAAGGTCCAAGTTCAAGTGGCTTTGGGGCCCTTTGTCCCTGTTATCGGCCCAAGGTCGGACTTTTTCCTTTCAACCCGTTGCTTTTTCAGCTTGTAAACGAATGCCAGTATCTCTGCCACGGCCTGATAGAGCTCGCCGGGCACCTCCTGTCCGACTTTTGTCGTGCGGTAGATCGACCTGGCAAGCGGTTCGTTCTCCACTATCGGGATATAATTATTATCCGCCAACTTGACGATCTCTTCGGCGACCTTCCTTTCGCCTTTGGCGAGGACCTTTGGAGCCTTCATCTTTTTTGTCTCATATTGCATGGCCACGGCAAGGTGGGTAGGGTTCGTCACGACAACATCGGCCTGAGGAACTGCCGCCATCATCCTGGAATAAGCCACCTGCCTCTGAAGCTCCCTCATCCTTTGCTTGATCATCGGATCCCCTTCAAGGCGCTTGTATTCCTCCTTTATCTCCTGCTTGGTCATCTTCAGTCCCCTCATGTATTCCCAGCGCCTGTACATGTAATCCAGGATGGCAATGGCGAGATAGAACAGGCCCACTCTCATGGCCACCTTATACGCAAGGGACGCCCCAAGTAGCAAGGCGTCCATCGGCTGCCCGCTGACAAGGACAATTACGAACGGGATGTCGTTCCTTAGTGCCACCCAAGTTATCCAGAACACGATCAATATCTTTATAATGGACTTTATTAGCTCAACGAATCCCTGGAGAGAGAACATTTTCTTGAATCCTTCAGCGGGGCTTATACGCTCAAGCTTTGGAGTTAGAGGATCAAGGGAGAAAAGGAAACCTGTTTGCAGGGCTTCCACTACCAGAGCCACAAAAACAACAAGACCGAAAATAGGAGCCACAGAGAGGAGCAATCCCCTTATGCCGACAAGGAAAATGTAGCCGACAAAGTTCAATGAGAATTCGGTGGCGCGCGGGATCTCGCTGAGTATTATCTGTACCATACTTCGGAGCTGTTCCCACATGAACTCGCCGGTATATTTGAATATCATGTAAGAGAACAACAGGAGAAAAGCGGTGGTTACCTCCCTGCTTTTTGCGACCTGTCCCTTTTCCCTTGCTTCCCTCAGCCTATGCGGGGTAGGTTCCTCTGACTTATCTCCGGTTTGTTCACCCATTTCGCAGTATTCCTTTTACCTTAAGAGCATGAAAGCTTTTGCGATCTCGCCGCCCATTGTACCGATCAATTCGCTTATTTGCTTTGTGAAAAGCGGTATAGTGAGTAATAATCCCAGGAGGCCGAGAGCCGGCTTTACCTGGAAGCCGAGCATGAAGACGTTCACTTGCGGTGCAACCCTTGAGACTATGCCGAAAGAGAAATCGGAAAGGAATATAAGGATTAGCGACGGCGCGGCCAGCCTTAATGCCGTAAGCCAGAAGAAATTTATCAGCTCGATCATCTGGTAAATGAAATTGACGTTCGATGTCTTTAGCAGGCCCAATATCGGAAGGGCCGTGAAGCTTTGATGGATCGCGGAGAATACCATATGGTGCCCGTTAGCAACAAGGAAAACGACGAGAGCGATATAAAAAGTAAGGGAACCAATGATAGAGGTCATAAGGCCAGTTGTTGGACTAAGTATGTTAGCGACAGAGAGCCCCATTTGCACGTCGGCGATGTCTCCCGCGGCTTGTACGCTTTGTATGATAAGGTTGCATACGAAGCCGATAATGTAACCGATGAAGACTTCAAGCAGCAGGGACATGACGAACAGGACGTTGCCCTCAGGGATGCCGTAGGGGAGGGGAATAACGAACCAGAGCGTTACGGCAAGCCAAACAGCAAGACCGATCTTTATGAACGCCGGGACGGACCTGGCGCTGATTATCGGGGCGGATAAAAAAAGACCAGCTATCCTTGCAAGGACGAGCAAGAAGACGGCGATTTGAGAAGGCGTTATTACCATTTACCTCACCATTAGAGGGATATTGGCCCAAAGGGTGGTCGTATAATCAAGGATCATCGCCATCATCCATGGAGATGTTACGGCTATCATACCTAGCACCGCCAGGACCTTGGGAACAAAGGTCAATGTTTGCTCCTGGATCTGCGTGACGGCCTGGAACAAGCTTATGGCGAAACCAACGAGCAGTCCGATACCGACCGCCGGCATTGACACCAGAAGTATCGTCAACACACCCGTATAGATGACTTGAGCCGCGTAATCTATTGTCATAATTTATCTAAAACTCAGCATTAATCCCCTGATGATAAGGTTCCATCCGTCCGAGAGGACGAATAAGAGTATCTTGAACGGCAGGGATACCATGACAGGCGACAACATGAACATACCTAGCGATAGAAGTATATTGGCCACGACAAGATCTATGATCACGAACGGGACGAACAGGAGAAAACCTATTTGGAAAGATGTCTTCAGCTCGGATGTCATGAATGCCGGGATAAGCACGTACGTAGGGATCTTGTCAGGAGTTGAGGGCGGCGTGATCTTTGAGAATTGCACGAATAGCTCAAGATCACGGGGCCTTGTTTGCCTGACCATGAAAGCATTGATGTGTTTCATCCCCCGCTCAAAAGCCAGCTGTTGCGTTATGCTCCTGTTATTATACGGGATCACGGCTTCTTTGTTCACTTGTTCCCAAACCGGATTCATTATGAAAACGGTCATGAAAATGGCCAACCCTATCAATACCGGATTTGGCGGTATTTGCGCGGTGCCGATCGCCGTCCTTATGACCGAAAGAACTATTATTATCCTTAAAAAAGAAGTTACCGATATCAGGAAGAAAGGAACAAGAGAGATAAGGGCTAGCGCAAGTATGGTCTGCACGCTGTTGCTGAACTGCGGGGAAGCCATCACGGCGCTTATATCAAGGCCGGGCCTTGGCGCCCTTTCAGCTGCGTATGCCGCAGATGCCAGGGTGAGCATATTGATGGATAATATTAATTTTATGATCTTGTTCATTTAATAATCATCTTATAAGGATTCAAGCTTTGATACCACAGAAACGTTCTTGTTGCTAACCACGACCAACCATTTGGCATCATTCACTTTTATTATATATGCGCCGACCTGAGGCTCAAGGCCGATCTTGTCGATGACCTGTATGTATTTGCTTTGCGATGTCACCTTTATTCTCGGGATAACGTATTTTGATATCAGGTACATTAGACCGAAAACTATGAGCAGGGACATGAAAAGCTGAAAAATATAGCTGGCAGTGATTATCGGAGATCCCTTAAGAGAGGTGGCCTCTACAGAAAGGCTTCCAGCCTGCGCGAGGGCGCTTACGGCTAAAATGAAAAAAAGCAGAACGATTACTGGAAATATTCTTTGGAGTTTCATTGAAACCTTACTTCTTGATAAAAACGTTAGTTATCTTGAGAGCATAATTCTCGTCCACAACGATGACCTCTCCCTGGGCCACCAGCTGCCCGCTTACCTTAAGGTCAAGGATCTCTCCCGCCATCCTGTCCAGCTCAATAATGGATCCTTCCCTGAGGTCCAGGATCTCCTTTAGGGTCATGTTCGTTGTTCCCAGCTCAACTGCTACCTGGAGAGGGATGTCACCAAGTGTTTTATCCGCCACTCTTCTTTTGCCTTCAATATCATGCAATTGCGCAAATTGTATTCTTTTTGCGTCCACTTTATATCCCCCTTTACTTTAGGGTCCCGCCGCCCCCAGGAGAGCTTTCTTCTCCGAAAATGTCCTCTTCTTGGGCGGTATTATACTCTTCTTTCCCTTCCTCTTCCATAGGCAATTCTTCTTCGCTTGAGCTGCCTTCCGCGGGCTGGACCGCTTCTTCCATTGGATTTTCTATTGCAGACGGCTTTTCGCTCGCAGCAAGCGCTCGCGCCTTTTGCTCAACTATCCTTACTGAATACTTGTTCTCTTTTATGCCCGGCTGACCAAGAAGTTCCGCCAGATCGCCGACATTCACGGTCACAAGACTGCTCAATTTCGTATCAAGCTGTATGATGTCGTCAGCCTCAAGGTTTACAAGCTCATTTGCTCTCAAGCTGGTCTCTCCAAGAGTGACCGATACCGGCAAATAGGCGCTTTCCAATATCGCCTGCGGTATCCTCTCAAAATCAATGGGGCGTTCTTCTATCTTTTTATTAAGAAGGTCCAGCAGACTACGCAGCAGGCTGTTCTGGTATGCAATGATGATCCTGGAAGGCGGGGCGCCTCCCAATGATACTATCGAGGTGAACTGCGTTATAAGTTCATTTGTGTTTATCGCCGGCTCGCGAAGCAGGGTAGGGCAACTTATGACCCTGAACTCGGGTTTTTTGAAAGAATTTTGCCAGCAAGATGTGAAGTTGCTGCCGATCTTTTCCATTATGGTCGTGATTATCGATTCTTCGACCTCGGTCAGGTTGCGCGGGGATATAACTTTATTCGGACACCCGAGAGAGAAGTTGATAATGGAATTTATGAGCGAGAAATCGACAAGGAGCATGACCTCGCCCAGGTCCTGTAGGATCAGCTTTGCGTAAAGCAGGGGAACGTCCATCCTTCTTATGAAATCGCCGTACAAGAGCTGCTCAGATGACGAAGAGAACAATTCAGCGCTCAACTTAAGTGAATTTTGAAGTGAATCAAGCATAAGAAAACTGAATTTTGAGTGCATGTCAAGCAGGCTTGAAAGTTCATCGTATGATATCTTGCCCAATTTCTGGAGCAGGTATGTCGGGCGCCTCAGCGGAGGCTTGGCCGGTCGATACAGTGTCCAGTCGCCTATTGCACCCGCATATTTTATTTCCTTTTTAAAGAGGACCTCGCTATCCTGCCTGTTAGTCAATTTTACATAAGCCTTTCTTTAGGGGGCGATGCGCCATATTGTATACTATCCTATCCTGTTGATAAAGTTGGTAATTTCCTCGTTAATTGACCTGAGTATTGACAGGTTGCCGTTCAACGCCTGTTGCGCCGCTAAAGAGTCAATTGTTTCACTGGTCAAGAAGACGTTCGATTTTTCAAGCTTTCTCGGATTGATTATCCCATACGTGCCGGACGAAGTCTGCGGATCAAGCGATGGGCCAGAAGCAACTGTTTCCGCGAAAGTCGTTCCTGATGATTGCTGCAATCCCGAAAGGTTCCCGAAAGAGGTCAATGCTATCCTGTATGTTGTGTCAGCGGTCTTAGTGGTCCATGTTCCGGGATCGCTGTAAAGCGCAAGCCTACCGGTCGAGCTTTCCCAGCTCAAGGACGAAGGCGTATATGCATCAAGGCCTGTTATGGGGACAAGACCGCCCGCGTTGTTAAGTCCGTAAACCTGCATACCACCGTTCTTGGTAACAAGATTACCGTTCACAATCTCAAATTCTCCGTTCCTTGTATATAGCATCGTTTCTCCGCCGTCAGCAGAGACGATGAAAAGGCCGCTTCCCTGTATCGCAAGCGATAGGCCACTGGTGCTGTCAGCGAAGTCGCCTTGGCTGAAGTCCAGCCCGACACTGCCAATGCTTACCCCGCTCCCAAGCTGGAACGGATTAGTGCCGCCGGCCTCAGTGATCGGTGACGCGGCCGTACCTTGCCTTAATACTCTTTCAAAAATGGACTGAAAGGAAATGCTCAGCCTCTTGTATCCCACCACTTCCAGGTTGGCGATATTGGCCGCGGTAGTTTTAAGCTTGGAATTGTAAGCCTCGATCGCGTTCTTTGACATCATCATTATATCAAGCATTTTTATCCATCCTCCTTATTATTCTATCTTAACTATCGTGATCTTATCAGAAGGGAAGGCGGAGCCGTCAATATCTATGCAGACGGAATTGTTCTGCAGATAAACGCTCCCGACCTTGCCTTTTATCGAACGGCCATCGGATATGCCGGTCAGTGTTTTGCCGACAAGGTTCCCGTAAATGCTCAATTCCATTTGGGGCGTCATCATTGAAGAGGAGTTGGCTTTGATAAGCTCACTGTAAAAGTTGGAATTTGAGGCGCCTCCCGAGAACGGATCATAATTGGACCCGTCTTTTCCGCCGCTAAAGATGGATGTTACGTTCGCCGAGCTCATTTGCTCCATCATAAGCCTTAAGTATTCCGGATTCGAATAGATGTTATTGCTCTTTGGGCTGCTGTAATTACCGATAGGTTGTACCTGGCTGTATATCATGTGCCCTCCGTTAAGCGTTCGAATAAATATACTGCAGCTTTTCGATCCCTAGCGACCTTTCAGCGATAATATTGTCAATATAGATTATATCCGGCAATTCCCTGCCTGACAATGCGAAAACGGGCAGCGTGTCCAGGTATTCCGCTCCTTCCGCGTTAAAATCATTTTTGCCGTTGCCGCTTATCGAGACCTGCAAACCGCCGATATTCATGTTCTTAAGGTTAGCTTCGAGTTCGCCCATATTCTGTTCGATAAGGTCGCGCGTGCTTTCTTTCGCGTAAATTGAGATATTTATAACGCCTTCCTGTTTGGTTATGGATACGATTATATTGCCAAGGTCTTCAGGCTTAAGCTTGAGAATGAGCTCGGTCTTTTCGCTGTTCTTCAGGACCTTGGCCTTATCCAATATGAGGTTAAGCATATCGTCAAGGCTTACGTCTCTTATTGAGGGGATCCTGCTTTTTGCCTCCATAAGGATATCCTGAAGCTCGGGGATCACGCTAAGGTTGACATAAAAAACCTTCTCTAAGCCATCCTGGATAGACCTTTCCTGTGCAACATTATTCCCGTGTTTAAGGCTGACAGCCCCTGTGACATTCGGACCAGCAGAAGATCCCTGCGCTTTTGTTGAACTGAAATGAGGGTCAGATCGATAGACGCGCGTAAGGGAAGGACTTCTTGTGTCCAGGTACATGGAGTTTTTTTGAATATCACTGATCCTGCTCAGGTCAAATTCCGATGGAGCGGTCAGGAACATGTTCTGGAAGTTGAAAAGATAAGGCAGCATCCCGATCTTTAATCTTTCCTTTTCGAGCATTTTTTGAAAATCTTTTTCTGCAACGCGAGGTTTTTCACTCTCGAAGTTAGAGGTCTCTATATGATCAACAAGACTTATTTGATTTGTATACACTCTCACCTGCTCCCCCCAATTGTTATTATCGGGATAAGGAGCATTTTTCTTGTGCTTATAATAAGAATATCATCAAGTTGAACGTGTTTCAAGCACAATTTTGGAGTTCATCTGAGGATGGAAGCCGTTTATTGCCGTTATTCTTGAAAATATCGCAAAAAATTGCCGCAAGGGATCCCCTTCGCATGGCTCCGGGGGTTTTCTCAAATTTATTGGCATCAACTTCGGATAATTAGCTGACAATTATCAGGTAAGATATCTGCCGCGGGGGATCCTCTTCGCACGGCTCCGAGGATTTTCTCAAATCTATTGATATCAACTTCGGATAATTAGCTGACAATTATCAGGTAAGATATCTGCCGCGGGGGAGAATCGAACTCCCATGCCTTACGGCATACGCCCCTCAAACGTACGTGTCTACCAGTTCCACCACCGCGGCGCGTTGATATTGCTACTCAACAGGGAAAAGATTTTATTATATTATTCGCTCCGTGTCAAATCAGCTCTGCGAGACGGCGAGCATTTCTTCAGTGCTGAAGGATGCCGCGCTAATAAAGACCAGTAATCCCCCGGCGACCATAAGCAGCGTCAATTTTTCATCGAATATGAATACGCTAAGGATGACGGTGATCACAATGCTAGAAAGCGAGATGACCCCGCCAAGCGCCGTAGAGCACAGCTTATAAGCGTACGTCATGAACAATTGTCCTATGGTCCCAAAAAGCCCCAGTATCACCAGGATGGACAGTATGGCAAAGGAAGGCAGGATAAAATTGAATCCCATAAGGGGCAACGAAAGGACGGACGCCGTGAGGGCAAAAGAGAAAACGATGACCCACGAGGAGTCTGTCTTCCTCAAGTCCCTTATAGATGTTATGACCATCCCGTTCGTTATGCCTGAGATCAGTGCCATGAGGTCGCCCAGGTTCGCGTTCTCGAAATTGAACCCGAATATCATGAAAATACCGATCATTGCCATCATGATGAACATTATTTTCTTGGGCGAAAGGGATTCTTTGAGATAGATCGATGAGAAGATGGCAGCGAACACGGGATATGTGTATGCGAGCAGTATGGCATTCGATAATGTAGTGATCGAGATGGCGTTGAAATAGAGCAGCAATGTTATCGCGCCCATGATGCCCCTGAAGGCCAGCTTTCCTTTGGACCTCACTTTCAGATCGACTTTCCCGGTCGCGGCAAAAAGCATGATCACCGCCACGGTAACGAATGTCCTGAAGAACATTATTTCGGGGGTCGGGACAAAGCTGCTTGCGTATTTTACTGTTACCGCCATCAGGCTGAAGGCCAGGGCGGACAAGAACATGATGAAAGCTCCGCGGAACATGTGGGATCTAGGCATGTTTTTTTAGTCCTTCCGCTATCTCTTCCATTTTCATTCCCCGGGAACCCTTGATGAGTATCACGTCGTTACGCTTTATCTGTCCTTTTATCCCATTAAGAGCTTCTTTGTTGGTCATGAACGAGCTGACCCTGTTCATTTTTTTCTGTTTTGCTCCAACTGCTATCAGCTTTCCAAGTTTTCCTACGGTAAAGAGCTTATCGATCCCAAGGCCCGAGACAAAATTCCCTGTCCTGATATGGCTTTGCCTTGTGAACCTGCCAAGCTCTAGCATCCCGCCAAGCACCGCTATCCTTCTCGGGGGCTTGTTGCCTTCAACCGGGAGCTGATCTTTAAGCATTTGAAGAGATGAGATCATGGATGAGGGATTCGCATTGTATGAATCATTTATTATCCTGATCCCGTTCATTTGAGTTATCTCCATCCTTTTGCTGGAAAGCCTGAATTTTTCAAGGCCATTTTTAATATGATGTTCTTTTATCCTTAAAGCGAACGCCGCGGATGCGGCGGCAAGAGCGTTATAAACATTAAAAATGCCCGGCACGGGAAGGTTGACGGCCATTTTCTTATCTTTATAGAGGATATCAAAGGTAATGCCGCCTTTCCTGCTCCTTATATTTGCCGCTCGGACGTACGCTTTTTCATTTAAGCCGAACGTAAGAACTTTCCCCTTTGCTTTCTTTGTCAGGAATCCGCAATACTTGTCATCAAAGGGCAGGACGGATGTGTCGGCTTTTTTCTGGAAGTAGAGTATCTCGCTTTTTGTCATCGCGATATTCTTGTCGCTTCTCAGCAGGCCGATGTGCGCATCGCCGATATTTGTTATTATGGAAATGTTCGGTCTTACGATCTCAGCAAGCTCCTCTATTTCACCGATCCCCTGCATTGCCATCTCTATGACGCAAAACCTGTGCTCCTTTTTCAACTTCAACAGGGTGAGCGGGACGCCAATCTCATTGTTGAAATTTTCCTCGGTCTTAAGGGTTTTATCAGCCAGGGAAAGGATCGATGCCAGCATGTCTTTTGTTGTTGTCTTGCCCGAGCTGCCTGTTACGCCGATGGATAACAGGTCGAACCTTTCCTTGTGGTATTTGGATATTTGTTGCAGGGCTTTTTCGGTATCCTTAACGAACACAACGGAAACGCCTTTTATAGGTTTTATATTCCTTGATGTCAGTGTGCCGAATGCGCCTTTATTTAGCGCCATATCAATGAATTTATGGCCATCAAAATACTTGCCTTTTAGCGGGATGAATAACGATCCGGTCCCGGCTGTCCTGCTGTCGATCGAAATATTTTTAAAGCGCGATCTTTTGCCCCTTGATATAAGTTGCCCGTTAGCGGCTTTGATTATCTCATTGAGAGTGAACATAACCCGACAATTATAAGACGTTGAGCGATATTTGTCTAATGAGTTAAAAGTGGATGATAGGGTGAAATTATCGCCGATTTATTGCTTTAAATATTACGGGGGAATATGACCGTTTTTGGAGGCCATCTTATCAGATGATAGGTAAAGATGGATATATAACGATCGGCCTGAAACCCGCTGATTTCATGGCCGGGGAATCCCTCGGTATCTAACTTACTTCACGTCCGCGGAAGCAAGGAACTGCTTATTGGTCTTGAACTCCTTCAGCCTCTCGATGACCTGCGCGGTGGCATCTGCTGGCTCAAAATTGTCCACGACTTTTCGAAGCAGCCATACTTTCTGGAGCTCATCATCGGTAAGGAGAAGCTCTTCGCGTCTTGTGCCTGACATCCTGATGTCTATCGCAGGGAATATCCTCCTGTCAGAGAGCTTCCTGTTAAGGTGAAGCTCCATGTTGCCGGTCCCCTTGAATTCCTCGTATATGACGTCGTCCATGCGCGAACCGGTCTCTACAAGTGCTGTAGCGATGATGGTGATGCTGCCGCCGTTCTCAATGTTCCTTGCGGCGCCGAAGAACCTTTTCGGTCGATGCAAGCATGTCGGGTCAAGACCGCCTGAAAGCGTCCTTCCGCTGGGAGGGGTCACAAGATTGTAAGCCCTTGCAAGCCTTGTTATGGAGTCGAGCAGTATCACAACGTCCTTGCCGGCCTCAACGAGCCTTTTTGCCGACTCAAGAAGAAGCTCGGCCACCCTGATGTGGTCCTCCGGAGGCTCATCGAATGTTGAAGCGGCGACCTCGCCTTTTACGGAGCGCTGCATGTCCGTGACCTCTTCGGGCCGCTCATCAACAAGAAGGACCTTTATTATTGATTCGGGGTAGTTCTCCGTAATGCTGTTGGCAATGTTCTTTAATATGGTAGTTTTGCCGGCCTTGGGAGGAGAAACGATCATGCCCCTCTGGCCTTTTCCTATCGGAGATATAAGATCGATAAGCCTTGACGCTATAGGGCATTTATCATACTCAAGCCTGTATATCTCGTTGGGGAAGATCGGGATAAGGTTCTCATACGGGATCCTTTCCCTTGCCTGGTCTGGGTCCATACCGTCAACAGCCTCTATCTTGAGCAGGCTGAAGTATTTTTCCCCTTCTTTGGGAGGGCGGACCTGACCGGAAACAAGGCTCCCGTTCGACATGTCAAAGCGCCTGATCTGCGTCTGCGATACATATATGTCCTCCGAACTGGGCAGATAGCCGCCTGTCCTCAGGAATCCGTAGCCTTCGGGCAGTATCTCAAGAACCCCTCTTGCGAAAATTAGGCCGTTCGCCTTTGTCTTTGCCTCGAGTATCTTAAAAATGAGATCATGCTTCCTGAATTGCTTGAAGCTCGGGATGGTCAGCTCCTTTGCTATCTCAAAAAGCTCTGATATGTTCTTCGCCTGCAGATCGGCGATATCCGTCTTTAACTCCTTTGCGTCAATGTCCCTTTCTTTTCTTTCTTTTGCCATATACTCTTATCCTCCTTGCTTGTTATGGGAAATTTGTATGCGCCTGAATTTGCGGAACATAATAAGGCTTATTTCATGAAATAGAAAAACCGATTATATGTTCGAATCTCCCGTGGTTATTTTTTAGAAGTCTTTGATTGACGGGAGCATACTATCATTATACGTGAACTTGTCAAGCATTATTTCGGACCAGTATAATTACTTGATATTAATTTATTTTTTGCAATAATCCCTCTCTAATTACCGGCTAATAATCGCTAGCTTGTGTCGCGAATCACGCGAATAATTGTATTATTAGGATTATCTGTATCGATTTGAGAAAATTCGGGCGTTTGCCATTCGGGTGATTAGTGAATCCAGATAACAATAACCACGCGCAATTAGTGAGAAAAGCTTTCAGTAGCTGCCAAATTATTACAATGTTCTTAGTATTATAAAGAGGTCATTCAAAGTGAGCGTTGGTTATATTAACGTCCCATGACCCGCGGTCAGTGACCAGCATGAACTGTATCTTTGATATGGTCCTTATCTTGCCCTCGAGTGGCACAATGATGGTTGTGGGCTCGTCATCCTTGAAGGTGAAGGATGTTTTTGTTATGGACGGGGTATAATCGTCGTCCTGAATGTCATATATCTGGACGACAGGGAAACACCATTGCCCCAACCTTTCAAGCTTGCCTTTTATGTCAAAAACAAAGTACTTGAAGTCGCTTATCTTTGTTATTGCCGTCTCAAGGTATACTCCCGGGTCCCTTGCCTCTTTTGCGAAGATCCTTACGCCGTTCGGTATATATTGATATTCGCCGTCATTGAAGGAGCTGGAAAAGCAGGATGGATCAAAAAGATTCGACCCTTTGCTTTTTTCGTCTTCCTGCGCGGGCGGATGGTCGTTCTCTTTTGAATAGACAGCATTCCCGTATAATTGGGAAAGAGCTACCAAAATGATCAAGATCAATATAGCGGATTTTAAGATTATCATCAGGCTCCTCAATACTATATCGTAATATTTTACTGGAAATTTCAGGATATTTCAATCATTCTGTTCCGTGGCTGGTTGACGAGTATGGACATCATTCTATTGTTGTGATAAATTTATGGAAGTTCTATGGGCGCAAAAAAAAGGGAAAAATGGGGAACAAAGCTAGGAATAATCCTTGCGGTAGCGGGATCCGCTATCGGGCTCGGGAATTTTCTGCGGTTCCCTGTGCAGGCCGCGTCTAACGGCGGGGGCGCCTTCATGATCCCGTACTTCATTTCTCTCCTGCTGCTTGGGATCCCCCTGATGTGGGTAGAATGGGCGGTCGGCAGGTTTGGTGGCTTTTTTGGCCACGGTACGGCTCCCGGGATGTTCGACAAGCTTTCAAGGAACAGGATAATGAAGTACTTCGGTATAATCGGGATCGTCGGGCCGCTCATTATTTTCATTTATTATACATATATCGAATCCTGGCTTTTGGCCTATGCTTTTTTTGCATTGACAGGAAAGCTTGCTCAAATAGCAAACGCGAAGGAGCTTGGCTCATTCCTGCAGGGTTATCAGGGCCTGGTACAGAACCAGTATTTCAGCGGTATCGGGATGGCATATTTCTTCTTTCTTTTGACGTTCGCCATCAACATATGGATAGTAAGAATGGGCATGTCGGGAGGCATCGAAAAGCTCTGCAATATCGCAATGCCCGTGCTTTTTGTGGCTGCCGTGGTCATTGTGGCAAGGATATTGACGCTTGGCGCGCCGGACCCTGGCAAGCCCGACTGGAACATACTGAATGGATTGGGTTTTTTATGGAATCCCGATTTCAGCATGTTATTGAACGCGAAAGTATGGCTGGCGGCGGCAGGGCAGATATTCTTTACTTTGAGCGTTGGCATAGGCGTGATCTTGACATATGCAAGCTACCTGAAAAAGACCGATGACATAGTGCTTTCCGGTCTTTCTGCCACGGTGGCTAATGAATTCGTCGAAGTAGTGCTTGGCGGGAGCATAGTGATCCCCCTTGCTTTCGCTTTTTACGGCCCCGTCGAGATAGTCAATGTGGCGCAAAGCGGAGCTTTTAACCTTGGTTTTGTGACAATGCCGCTCATTTTCGGGAAGATAAGCATGGGTATGTTCTTTGCATTCTTGTGGTTCCTCCTGCTGTTCCTTGCGGGGCTTACTTCTTCCGTTTCGCTTGCCGTGCCGACGATATCTTTCATGGAGGACGAGTTCGGGATAGATAAAGGGAAGGCCGTGCTGATATTCAGCGTGATAGCATTCCTTCTATGCCAGCCGTCGATATTTTTCTTGGGGCATGGTTTCATAAATGAGCTGGATTTCTGGGGAGGGACGTTCTTCCTTGTGGTGTTCGCCGCCATAGAGACGATACTGTTCAGCTGGGTTTACGGGATGGACAAGGCCTGGGAAGAGATACATCACGGGGCACACATGGAGGTCCCTCGGATATTCAGGTTCATCATCAAGTACGTAACGCCTTTGTACCTGTTCTTCATACTCGGTTTCTGGCTTTTTCAGGAAGGCATACCGATGATCCTGATGAAAGGGATAAGCCGGGCGGATGCGCCTTATGTCCTTGGCGCCAGGATAATGCTTATTGCTCTGATCATTGCGTTCATTGTGGCCGTTAAGATCGCCTGGAAAAGACGCCACTTGAAGATATAGGAGATTATGATGACTGTTTACGGGCTGATATTCATGAGCGTTTCCTGGACGGCACTGACGGCCCTTCTGATTTTCTGCCTGATAATGGTGTTATCCAGGAAATGATCAGGCAGCCTGGACTTTAGGCAGGGAGATAATGAACGTCGCTCCCTTTCCGTATTCCGAATCCACCTTGATATTGCCGTTATGAGCCTCAATGAACGATTTTGAGATATAAAGGCCGAGGCCGGTCCCCTTGTATCCCGCCACGCGCTTCGCGAATTTGCTGAATATATTTTCGAAGTTCTCGTTCTTTATCCCTATTCCCGTGTCCTTTACCCACACTTTGATGCTGTTGTTCTCTGTGGCCGCTGATATTGTGATCGTCCCGCCTTCGCCGGTGTATTTTACCGCATTGTCAACAAGGTTAAAGATGACCTGCTTAAGCCTGACAGAATCGGCATAGACGGAGGATACGGATTCGTCGATCTTTGTTGTGATATTCAATTTTTTCCTGTCGGCTTCCGGCCTCAGCGAAAGTACGACCTCTTCGATGAGGTTGATAAGAGGGAAGCGTTCGCGGAATACGGTGATCTTTCCGGATTCGATCTTTGAAAGGTCGAGAAGGTTGTTCGCTAAGCGGAGCATGTCCCGCCCGCCTTCTTCCATAATGTCCAGCATTTTTTTCTGGGAGGTGTCCAATTTTTCTATGCCGCGCGCCTTTACCAGCTCAAGGCCGCTCAGCACGGCCGTTATAGGGGTCTTCAGCTCATGGTTTATTATGCCGATGAATTCATTCTGCAGTTGATTTATCCTTTTCATTTCGCTGTTCGACCTCTCGAGTTCCTCGGTCCTGGATCTTACTTTTTCTTCCAGGTCCCTGTTGAGCTGCGACAGGAAAACGTTGTTCAGCACGATCTCGTTTGTTTCTTTTGAGGCAAGGTAGCTGAGCAGCATTATGAGCAGGATCACTGTTATCATGACATCCAGCACCAATATCGGTATGTCGGCGATGAACAAAGTCACTATTAACAGAAGTATTATGGAGGCCGTGATAACGAAAAACTGAAGGCCGAAGCATTCCTGGATCTGCCTTTCACAGTATTGGCACCGGTTGAAAGGCCGCATCCCGGTCAATCTTACGAAAAAGCATTTAAAGTTATTTGCCATATAAAATACCCCCTTATTTCGACAATGAAAGCTCGCCCTGCGATCTTAAAGGGACCTTGGCGGAAGCACCAAGGGATTCTACCACTAGATCCCCTTCAAATCTATAAGCTACTTTTTTACTGCCGAGGAGCAGGTTCTTGACCACCGTAGCTAGCGAATCTATCGTGTCCAAGTAGCTCAATTTCACGGGGATACTGATCTCTTTATTCTCCTTAGCGCCCAGGTCAAATCCTTTCGATTCACCCTTTACAAAGCTTTTCTCCTCAAGGTATAAGTTATATTCGATCTTTTTAACGTTAAGAGGGATATCGTTTGGATTATCGACATTGAAGATAAAGTCAAATGTCGCGGAAACGAAATTCACTTCTTTAACCTCGTATCTGGTGAACCTTGTGTCGACAGGCTTGACGTTCACGCATGAGCTGCAGAAAATCATGAGAAGGATGCTCAAGACGATAAAAAAGTATTTTTTCATATTGCTAACCTCTCCTTATCTTATCAGGGACGGTGAACGATCCCTGTCCCAAATAAAACAACGGCTTGAACTTGTTCTTATCGACACGGTAGCATCTCTTGAAGAGACCGTTTTCCACGCGGCAGGCCTTTGCCTGGGCTATGAAAATATTGTATTTCCCGGCAAGGCTGGAATCGATCACCTTGCATTCGATATTGACGGGGCACTCATGGATCCCCGGCGCTTTCACGATTTTTGAGGGCAGGGGGGTGAGCTTGAATTTTTTGAACTTATTGGTGTTCCTGCCCGAGCAATCGCCGCAGGCCATTACCTTTTTTATAAGGTCAGCGGTCGGTATGTTGATGACGAATTCCCTTGTCCTGCTTATGATCTTGAACGTGTAACTTTGATCCCCGATTATCACTGCTATCTTCGGGGGATCAAAATCAACAGGCATTAACCATGATATGGGCATTATGTTCGCCTTTCCTTTGAGGGCTGATGTGATGAATACGACGGGCCCGAAACCGAGAAGCTGATATACCTTGGATAATGGTAGTTTCTTTTTCATCTATGCACCCGTGTTGGTAACTTTAGGCGGGTGGCCGAAGGCTTTTTTATAGCTGTCCGGATAGCTGTCCTTGCCGCCGATAAGCATCATGGTGATAGGCATTGCCTTTCTTGCAAGCGCTGTCATTTTAGCCGTTGTTTCCCTGATATCCCATTGCGCGTGACGGTCCTCCCTGAGCCTTGATATGTGGTAGAGCTCCCTTGCGTTGATCTTGAACAGGACGCGCCTCCTGTGAGCATTGGTGAGGCAATACTGGGCGACCGCGGGAGATATCTTCAGTAATTTATCATGAAACACGTTCGTCTTGTCGATGATCCCGTTGAACTCGCTGACGGCCTTGATCTCCCTGATCGATCCCGGCATTGTGACGCCGAGGTCCGGATTATATCTCTGGCATGTGAGGCTCGCGATCCTGTGGCGCTTAAGCTGAGCGAAGCAGGAAGCTGATATGGTCAGCGAAAACGTCAGGTCCGCGTATTCGAATTCCCTCAATGTCTTGTCATAGAATTCCATGTGACTGAAAGCCGCCTTTATTATCTCTTTTTTATTCTTTTGAGGGAGAGATATTGCGGTCTTAAGGCAGTTATCAAAAGACCTGTCGGAGGATGTATGCAGGATCGAGGCGATTATGATATTGTCAGCGTTCTTTGTGTGATCAGCGAGCAGAACGTCGCTTCCCTTTTTGCCTTTCTTAAGCAGTCTTTCGGACAGCTTTGCAAGTTCCGTGTATGTCATCCGGTCGAAATCATTGGTTTCCGCGAATAGGATTATCGAAGGGGCTATGCCGTGGGCTTGGTCATACATGGTCCTGCCGAGCTTCTTTATCTCGGACAGCTCGTGGGACGCGAACCTTCTGAAGAGAAGCTCAAGCGTCCTGGCGTTGATGGTAAGCCCCAGCTGGCCCTCGGTGGCAAGCGACGTGACATAACGCGCGTCCTCTTTTGCCCAGCCGTCAAGCATGTTATGGTTCTTCTGGTCACTTGCCAGGCCGGAATATTTCTTGAAAACATGCTCCTTCAGTTTTTCATAAAGCTTATGGTAGAGGGCGTTCTGTTCCTGTATCAATTTAACGTAGCCGTCCTTAAGGTTTGAGCTTACGATCTCGTCCGGCATGACAAAATCATTGCCAAGTGTTATGTAGCGCTGGGATTTTTCGGTGAATGATGCCAGCCTGAAGTGCTCGACCTCTTCGATGGCCAGTCTGCTGATACCGAGCAGGTCAAAGTTGAAGACCGCGTGTTCGGCCACGGAGTGGTGTCCCATCTTGTAGATGATGTTCGTGTTTGAGCGCTTGGCTTTTTCAACCTCGTTCCTTGCGATCGCCCTCAGTTCCGGTATAGGGCGGGGGTCCCTGCTTATGCGGGCGTAAGACGCGGACAATGTCTCGGGAGTAATGTCTTTCCTGTCACCGGCCTGTTTTTTCAGTTCTTCGATGACGGTCGCGTCAAGATTGTATCCGGCAAGCAAAACTTCCATAGGCGCCAATTATAAGATAAATAATCAGGTTGCGCAAGAAATTGGAGCGGCATATGGCAGTATTATATTATTTTAAGTAACAATAATATTGACAAAGATATTGATTAGAGTGATATAATGTCAATCAGTTTCCAGTATGATATGGAGGGGTAAAAATGAAAAATAGAAATTCGGCTATATTCCTTCTGGTCCTTTTAATTCCGGTTATAATTTGTGCGATTATCTTCATTGGCGGCTGCAGGGATGTTGCATCAACAGGATTCCCGCCCACCTCTTCTTATCCCGGGCAAATATACGGGAGAGTGCTTGACCTTTCAAAAAATCCCATACAGGATGTGCTGGTGACATGCGAAGGGGAGAACTGTTATACAAGTTCGACCGGATACTTCTATTTTTCAAATTTAGATCCTAACAGCAGGGAAATAATTAAATTTTCAAAAAGCACATATGTGCCGACACAAAGGATCGTCAGCTTGCCGTCGCAAGGCAATATTTATTTAGAGGTCAATATGTTCAATAGGGTCGATTGCGGGAATATTACATTGAGTTCAGGGGGACCTTCTGCTACTGAAGGGGGAGGTTTTGTTAGAATTATAGCGGGCACGTCATTTGAAAGTTCTGATGGAAGCACTTACGAAGGTGCTTCGGTAAAATTTTATCTGAAAACTTTCGATCCAACGGTTTTTGAGCATTTGAACACCTTTCCCGGGAATTTTGCTGGCAGGACAACGCCAACTGGTGCGGATGAACCATTCCAATCTTTTGGTTTCATCTATATTCAAGCGGTAGAGGTGCCTGGCGGTGGACCTCTCCAACTGAAGTCCGGTTCAACGGCTGAAGTGCGCATTCCGATACCGGCAACACTGCAGGGGAATGCACCCAATACGATCGAGGTGTGGACATACGAGGAAGAGGGGGGATATTGGCTGCGGAGGGGAGAGGCAACAAGAGAAGCCGGCGGAACATATTATACGGCGATACTTTCACACCTCTGTTTAGTAAATGTTGATTTTAGGTATGGCAATAAGTTGAGCTATGTACATGGAAGAGTTGTTGATGAGGATGGAAATCCGGTGCCCTACGCGAACGTTAAGGCATATGGTGATGACTACGCTGGCTATGGATACAATGACACGGATTCCCAAGGTTATTTTAATGTGCCTGTATTATGCAATGCTAATAGGCATATTTATGCATGGAAAGGCGAGAAAAAAAGCTTTTCATATCATACAAACCTTCCTGTTACTGAGGGAGACACATTCACAATGCCTGTAGATCTTGTTATATCAGATGAAGTTAAAGCTCAGATCTCGATGACCTGGAAAAACAAGAATGCGCTTTATTGGCTAATAAAGCCTCATTTCACAGGTCCTATAACTGGTGGCGGAAGCAAGTTCCATATGACGGAGTCAAATAGGGATCCCGCGGATGCAGGTGCAACATTGGAAGTTCTTGGAAATCCAGCAATTGTACGGATCTACCAATGGAATCCCGGCACCTATCGATTTAGTTGTTCAAACCACTATAATGTTAGCACTGCCGAAACCTGGTGTTCAAATATGAATACATCAGAAGCGCATGTAGACTTTAGATTAAAATCCGGGAGCACATATTCTTATGATGTTCCCCTGAGCGATCCGGGCACTAATGAAGTTTGGAAAGTTTTCGAGATCACCGTCGGTGCCGGCGGGAGCATTTCAAGCGTTACAACGCTCAATACTTATGGGAATACAGCTGAGGCAGCGCCGGAGCCGTATCTGTATCCGTAAGAAGATTGACCAAAATGCTAAATGAAAGCCCTTAGTTCAATTGGCTAGAGGCTTTTTCTCGAGTTTTATCAGGCGGATCTCGTGGTTCTCGATCCTGTCCATGGCACGGTCAATCCTGGTTGATAGTGTATGTTCCGAAGCTTCTATCATTAAGATACGAATTCAGTTGGGACCTAACTTCGTCTATTTTGAGGATTAACCTTTTTTCAAAATTGTCGATTTTCTTGTCAAGCAGGGTCACACCTTCGGCGATGGCCTTGAAATCTGATCTAAGTCCTTCCACAATAATCTCAAAATGACGCTCTTTCATATTTATTACTCCTTTGGCGTTCAAACAATTGGAATGCAATTATCCCGCCAAAAGAGAGTACCATTTTACTTCGAGGGACATGGATGTCAACATAGGATTTTCCGACAGTTAGAAGATATTTCAGTCAATCTGCTTTGTCAGAAGAAGATACCCGACGAACAATCCCATTGAAACGAATCCGGCAACGCCGAGCATCCCGCCGAGGAATATGTTCGAATCCTTCAATATGATATATGTCGTCATGGCAGGGCCGTTCAGGGAAGCATGTGCTATCGTAGGCGCTAAGACCGAGCCGGACCGGTCCTTTAACCAGCACAATATATATGACAGCAGAACGCAGAATATGATCATCCAGAGGACGCCGAGATAAGGATTGGTAGGGTAATTATATCCCTGCAGGATTATCGGAGCGTGCCAAACACCCCATATCAGCCCTATCAAAAGATACGATCTTTTCTGGCCCAGCGCTTTCAATTCGTCCTGCAAGAAGCCTCTCCACCCAAGCTCTTCACCGATCGTAAAAAAACAATTGATGAGGACAGGGAGGAACATTGACATCAACACTATCGCCCAGAAAGGGGGCGTATCCCCCCGGAAACCGGTCAACGTCTCCTTGGGCAGCATTGACATAAAGCTCTGCATCGTAAGGTCAAGCTTTCCAAAGCCCATCGAAAGCGTCAGGAAAAGAGCGAACAGAGAAAGTATAACGGGAAGGATCCAGGCGATCAGCTGATAGGGGACATTCTTCAGGTTGAAGCCGTAATCCTTCAGCCCCTCTTTTAGATAAAACCTTTTTACAATGATAGCGGCGATCGCGGGCGCGAACATCGCGAACGCAAGCGTTAAGGTGGTCACTGCAAGGCTGGAAACACCCTGCTTTTGGAGTGCAATAAAACCGAATATTACCCAGGCAATGCCAAAAGTGATGACCAGATATAACAATATTGCTTTTATACGCATCATTACCGATCCTTTCGACGAAGCAAAAAACAGGATTAGTCTACTATCAGGGCTAAAATTGTCAACATGGCTGCTGCATAATTTCCAATTACCAATAACCAATTGGGGGAACATTCGGCCAATAGCGCATGGGGCGGTTGCGGTCATTCTGAATGAAATGCCTGCCTGCCGGCAGGCAGGAAGAATCTGTATTTGGGGAGGGGCAGCAAATAGGCTCTTCCCTGCCTGCCGGCAGGCAGGGCTTCGCTCAGAGTGACAATTAAAGGATACTGCCTCAATATTTATTATATATTGTTATGGGATTCCGCTTCGCAGGGAAATTGGACATTGGTCATTAGGTGAAACAGATATTATGGTACAATATGGACGAAAGAGGGAACCGAATGACAACAAAGCTTCACGATCTTAACGAGTACGGCCAAAGCCCGTGGCTCGACAACATAAGCAGAGAACATCTGGACTCGGGTAAAATGAAGAATATGATAGAGGCGGGCATCGTGGGGGTGACATCAAATCCCTCGATCTTCAACAAGGCTATCAGCAAAACATCCGATTACGATAAGGCGATCGTTAAACTTGCAGGGGAGGGGAGGCCGACATTCGAGATATACGACGACCTTACGATAAAGGACGTTCAGGACGCGGCGGACATGTTCAAGGATGTTTACACGGCGACCAAAGGCAGGGACGGATACATCAGCCTTGAAGTGTCGCCAAGGATTGCTTACAGCACAAGCGCTACCATTGACGAGGCGATGAGGCTCTTCGAGAAGGTGAACAGGGAAAACCTGATGATAAAGGTCCCGGCAACAAAGGAGGGGATCGCCGCGATCAAAGATTTGACAGCGGAATGCATAAATGTGAACGCGACCCTGATATTTTCGGTCCAGCAGTATGTCGGTGTCGCACGGGCTTATCTTGAAGGCATGAAAAAATGCTCTTTAAAGGGGCATTCTGCGGATAAGACGGCTTCCGTGGCATCGGTTTTCGTAAGCAGGATCGACACAATGACCGATAAACTCCTGGATGAGCTTATCTCAAAAAAGCCGGACAGGAAGGTTGTGCTTGAAGGATTGAAGGGAAAGGCAGCGGTGGCGAACTCGAAAATGATCTATCAGGAATACATCAAGCTGTTCGGCGGTGCGGACTGGAAGGAGCTTGAGGCGAAAGGGGCAAAGCCCCAGAGGGTCCTGTGGGCGAGCACGAGCACAAAGAACCCGGCATACAGCGACATTAAATATGCCGCGGAGCTGATCGGCAAGGATACCGTGAACACCCTGCCTGACGTAACATACGAGGCCTTCATTGATCACGGGGTTGTCACTGAAGCTATAACGAAGGATGTCGAAAGCGCAGCAAAGGTCATATCGGACCTAAAAGCGAACGGCATAGATATCAATGATATTTGCGAAAAGCTCTTGAGGGAAGGCGTTGATGCTTTCATAAAGGACTTTGAGCAGCTTCTTTCAGCGATCGAACAAAGGAAACAGCAGCTTTCAAAAAAGTAGCGATGACAGGAGGGATGTTTAGCGCTTGCTTTCCTTGTTCTCTTTGGCGACCTGCAATCCCTTGGTTATCACCCATGCGGTGAACAGGAGCCCTAAAATGACTACCAGCAGTATTGTCCCGCAGATAATGAGGGTCATTAAAAGTCCGACTTCCATGCTCCTCCTCCTTTCGAAACGATAAATATAGCATATAGGAATGTTATAGTAAATATCGCCTTATGATTATATAATATTACAAATGGGCGGATATATGAAAAAGGACAAATATATCATAGGCGACGAGAGCGTCGACAGGATAATAAATGAACTTGCTGAAAAGTTCGGCTCCACCGGGACGAAAGAGCTTTATCGGCAAATGCTGACCACGGTGATAAAGCTCACTCTTGACGGCGCGGACACAGGTGACCTGAAGCTTCTTAATACAAGCTTAAAGGAGCTCAGGCACGCTTTCAAGATCTTCAGCAGATACAGGAAAGTAAAAAAGGTGGTCATCTTCGGGTCGGCAAGGATCAAGCCGTCCTCAAAAGAATATAAAATGGTAGCCGAGTTCGCCGAAAAGATATCCAAGCTCGGATTCCTGGTCATAACCGGAGGCGGGGGAGGGGTGATGGAGGCGGGGAACAAGGGAGCGCTGCCGGGCAAGAGCTTTGCGGTGAACATCAGGCTTCCGCTTGAGCAGAGGCCGAATCCGTACATAAAACAATCAGAGAAGCTCATGAGCTTCAATTACTTCTTCACAAGAAAGCTCATATTCATCAAAGAGTCGGACGCGACCGTCCTTTTCCCGGGTGGATTCGGCACGAACGACGAAGCCTTTGAAGTGTTGACGCTCGCGCAAACAGGAAAGGGCTGCCCAAGGCCGATAATCTTCGTTAACGATCCGAACAGCACATACTGGAACACATGGTTCAAGTTCCTAAAGCATGAGGCCGTAAGCAGAGGATTCCTTTCCGAGAATGACCTTAAGATATTCAGGATCGTCGATACGGTCGACGAGGCTGTGAATGAGGTCGCAGGTTTTTATAAGGTATATCAGTCAACAAGGTACGTGAAGGGCAAGCTCGTCATCAGATTGAAAAAAACGCCCACCGATGATCAATTGAAAATGCTTAACGACCAATATCACGACATACTTGAAAGCGGCAAGATAATCTTAACGGAGCCTTTACCTGAAGAGGTGAGGGACAAGGACCAGCATGAATTTCCGCGGATATTGCTGCACTTCAATAAGCGTGACTACGGACGCCTTTTTGAGATGATAAGGGAAATTAACAACTTCTAAAGAAAGCTCTGGTCCGATCAGACCATCAGCACTTTTGCCGGCGGGAATCCGTTGAAGTTGGGAACAGCGCTTGCGCAGGAATACGCCCCAATGTTATTGACATAGACCACATTGTCGACCTCAAGCTCAGGGAGGTCCTCGTTCAATGAGATCGTGTCGAAGGAATCGCAGGTTGGCCCGGCAAGCGTGCTCAGGAACTTCTGACCCCTGCGGAGAGTCTTGAACTCGTATCTGCAGTGGTCGAAAACAATGCCGGAAAAATCGGCGTAAACCCCGTCATTGAGGTAGTAATAGTTCTTGTTGTTGCGGAAGGTCCTGCCAACGACCTGGGTGACGAGCGTGCCGGCAGGGCCTACAAAGAAACGACCCGGCTCGGCCAAGAATTTCGTACTTTTGGGGAAGAGCCTTTTCATCCTTTTCTTTATCTGGGAAGCAAGCGACTTGAACGAGACGAAGTTGTCCTTTTCAAAGTGCTTGATCGGGAAGCCCCCTCCGATATCGACGACGTCAAGATCAAGCCCGATCTTCCTTGCTTCGTTGAATATCTCGGCGGTGACGTCAAGCGCACGGATATAATTTTCGGCGTTAATGCACTGGGACCCTACATGGAAAGCCACCCCTGCAGGCGTGAGGCCGAGGGACCTTGCTTTTTTGAGCAGGAATATGGCCTGTTCGGGATCGGCGCCGAACTTAAGGGACAGTTCGACGGCGCTGCCCACGTTCTCCACCTTTATGCGGACGAGGACCTTTGCTCCCGGGCAGCCTTTGGCGATCTTGTAGAGCTCAGGCTCATTGTCGAACGTCATTAATCTTACCTTTCGCCTGTGCGCCTCGGCGATATCAGAGTTCGATTTTATAGTGTTGGCGAAGATCACCTTTTCGGGGGATGCTCCAAGGTCCAGCACCATCCTCATTTCCGCCGCGCTTGCGACATCAAAGCCGGAATCCAGCCTTATAAAGGTCCTTATTATCTCGGGATGGGGATTGGCTTTGATCGCGTAGAAGGGGACAACATTCGGCAGGCATTTCTTGAACAGTTGATATTGCTTTTTAAGGGATCCCTTCCTAATGAGCATGAGAGGGGTCTTGTGCTTTTTTATATTACACCTGATCGTGTCCTCAATGCTGGAACCGTTGCTGTTCTTCTTGTGATCCATCTTAGTGCAGCGTATGCGGTTGTCTTACAGCAGGGCCGCCTTTCTCTATCATTTCGGGAGTGATCTTTACGGCGTTCAGCCTTTCTCTGTGATCGATCAGAAATGTCGTGAACTGCCAAACCTCATCCTCGGACGGTATGGGTATGCCGAATTTCTCGAATTTAGTGCTCCTGTGCTTTAACGGTGTCCAGTCGACGGCCTGAGAAACGAACGGGCTGATATGCGGTATGGCGATCTTCAGGATCTCCTCGTGATCTATGTCGTCGGGCATAAGGAATCCATGCTTCGGGTTCCTTATCATCCAGATCGCGGCAGAAACGACCGATATGGCCACTTGAAGCGTTGTTGCCTGCTGGCCGGGCACGTGCTTCCTTGCATCGTGAACCGTAAGCAGGCTGCCGCACCACCACGATTTAAAGTCATGCCCCATCAAAAGGACGCCGAGCTCGTCGCGTCCGTCAACGATGTCATGGTTCAATATCCTTTGCTTCTCCTGCATCTTGAACTGCCTCATTTCAAGCTCATGAAGCGAATTGATCGCCGAATCGGAAGGGCAGTAAGCGTAGTGCACGGTAGGCCTGTAGACAGGTTTTCCGTCCTCGTGAACAGTAAGGCGGTCGGAAATGCTGAACGCTTCGCCGTGGCGGATCACCATCCCGGTGATCTCCCCGTGAGGCACCCAGGAGCGGACCCAAGTCTTCATGCCGATAGTATTGAGGCAGATCTGGTTCTTCGGGCCTATCTTATGGAAATACGCGCCGCTGGGCACATGGCGTTCATGGGTCCCCCAGCCGAGTTCTGCCGGAGCCACACCTTCCTCATAAAAGCCTTCGATGCTCCAAGTATTGACGAACTCGTCCGTTTTCTTGGGCTCGTTCGTTATCTGAAAATCCCGCTCGGAAATGTGGATCACTTTTACGCCGATCGTCATCGCAAGTCTGGCAAAATCCTTCTTTTCTAACGCCTGTTCCAACTTTTTCTTCCTCGGATCGCCCTGCTTCTCTCTTAATATCTTTTTTGCGATATCTATAAGCGCATATTTGGTGAAGTGCGACACAAGACCGGGATTCGCGCCGTGGTCGACGATCGCGGTGGTCCCGCTATTGTCGCCCCATTTTTCAAGCAGTTTCTTCAGTCCCATGTGCCTGAAATAAAGCGTGTAATTAGTGGGATCAGTGCGTTCCGTGTCCTTGTACGGATCCCATTCTTCAACGGAAGTATTTACGTAAAAGACCTTATTGTCGCGGCACCATTGCAGCATGGCCGAGCATTCGATGTTCCAGGCCAGGTCAATTATCATGTCACCGGGTCCGACGTATTCTTTCAGGATAACCGTATAATTGTCGGGAGTGATCCTTTCCTGGACGTATTTCGCGCCCTTATCAAGAGAGGATTTTATATGTTTGCGGTTGTCTACAAAATCCATTACCGTGACGTTCTCAGGATCGACGTCAATAAGCTTGAGCACAAGGGGGATGGCGCATTGGGCAACAGAGCCGCAGCCGACGATCAATATCCTTCCGTTGAACTTTTCGTATTTCATTCTGCTATCAACCTCCAAAGATCTGCTTATGATCTGTAATATTACAAAAAAATGAAGCGGATTTCAATCGCATAATTTTATAGCGTAGAATACCATGTGTAAATTCCATTTATGGTTGCATTATCTTATGTAAGCGAATTAATTTAGAAGAGTATGCATAGTTGAAATAATACACAAATACCAAATTACAAACAAATAACAATATACAAATCCCGATTGATTTATTGTAAATTGTGATTTGTTAATTGCTTGTAATTTGTGGATTGTATATTGTGGTTTATTGCGAGGCCTTGAGTGCTTCTTTCCTCATCATCAGGAAAAGCGGTATGGCGATGATCTCAAGAGAGACGGCTCCGGTGATCAATGCCGGCATGGAGATCTCATATAACAGACCCATGAGGGCGCTGCCTACGAGCATCGCAAGCCCGTAACTTGTGTTGAAGATGCCGTAGCCGGTCCCCCGTTTCTTGAGCGGAGTTATGTCGGCTATCGAGGACTTCATTATCGTTTCATGCGCGCCCATGACAATGCCCCAGAGCATGACGCTTGAAACGGCAAGAAGAGGCATGCTTGAAAAAGCAAGCAGAGGGATCGGCAGCGACAGGACCGGTATCACGATAAGTGTCAACAGTCCCGCAAGGTCGTTGCTCCTTTTCTTTTTCAGCACGTCATAGTATCTCCCGATCAAGAGGGCCGCGACAGCGTCGATCCCCATGGCCAGACCGTAAAAAAGCGGGATCATCGCGTCCGGCAGTATACTGCCCGCCTTGAAGTGATATGCCATGAGAACGTAATTCACAAGGCCCATTGTCGCGACGAAGCTGAATAATGTGTAAAGCCAGAAGACCCTTGAAAGCTTGTCCTGGCCGTCCTTTTTTAGAGTGGGAATTTCAAGCTCCTCCGGATGGGGAACCCTCATGTACGCAACAAGTATGCAAAGCAGCAGGAGAAGAAAAGGCAGCCAGAAAATTGAGTACCCGTGTTGGTAATCCGATATTGACTTGCTGGCGGTGCCGGTCAGAAAAAAGAAAACAGTGAAGATCAAAGGACCGGTCATTGCGCCTACCTGGTCAAGTGCTTCGCTTATCCCGAATCCGATCCCGGTGCCGACCTGCTTTGTTGCCTGCGAAACTATCGTATCCCTTGCCGGCGCCCGCAACGCTTTCCCCAATCTCTCAAGCAGTATGAAGATGGCCGCGACCTTCCATGTCCCGGCAAGGGCAAGCATTGGAACGCTCGCGAGCATTCCGTATCCGATGATAGTGAAGATCCAGTAAGCGCGGGTCTTGTCGGAAAAGTAGCCTGAAAGAAGCCTGATGGCGTATCCGACGAATTCGCCGACGCCCACGATAAGGCCGACTATGGCGGCATTTGCTCCGAGGACCTTAAGGTACGGGCCGTTCACGCTCCTGGCGCCCTCATAAAGAACGTCGCCGAAGAGGCTCACAAGCCCGAAAAGCACGATGAGTTCGATGGATTTCCTTTTTAGGTCTTTGATCAGCATATGGTGAACGGTATCATATCAGGAAATTGCGACAGAGAAAAGTTCAATCAAACGTTGATAGCTATGCAAGGCTAAAGCCTTGCCTGACAATGACACACACATGTTCGGCAACTCTTTCAGGGTTGCTTGAACAATGACACACACATGTTCAGCAACCCTTTCAGGGTTGCTTGGTTCAATCAAACGTTGATAGCTATGCAAGGCTAAAGCCTTGCCTGACAATGGCACACACATGTTCGGCAACTATTTCAGGGTTGCTTGAACAATGACACACACATGTTCGGCAACCCTTTCAGGGTTGCTTGAGAAAAGTTCAATTAAACGTTGATAGCTATGCAAGGCTAAAGCCTTGCTTGAACAATGACACACACATGTTCGGCAACCCTTTCAGGGTTGCTTGATTCCGAACATTATCCAAACATCGGCCGGCCTGATGCATGCCTTGTAAGGAACCTCGCCTTCAGGAGCCCCTCGTTCCATTCCCCTTCGGCGGTCGAGTCCCACACGATACCTCCTCCTATCCCCATCTCGCATCTCCCATCCCTTATAAGGATCGTCCTGATGGGTATATTGAAGTAAAGGTCTTTCTCTGGAGTTATATAGCCGATGGCTCCGGTATAGATATTCCTTTCTTCATTCTCTATCTCTCTTATGATCCTCATTGACCGTATCTTCGGGGCGCCGGTCACGGACCCGGAAGGGAATATCGCGGAGAAAAGGTCATATATTAGAATGTTCTTTTTTAGCTCTCCGGTGACGATGGATGTCATCTGGTAAAGCGTTCTATACCTTGTAACCTTGAATAGCTCGGGTGCCCTGATATTCTTGCCGACCCTTCCAAGATCGTTCCTGAGAAGGTCCGTTATCATGATATTCTCGGCCCTGTTCTTGGCGTCACGGGAGAACCTGAAGCGCTCATAAACATCCGACAAAGGATTTCCTCCCCGCATCCACGTGCCCTTCATGGGCTCGGTTGTAACATGGCTCCCTGTCTTTTTGATGAACCTTTCCGGGGACAAGGACAGTATATGGAAACCTTCGGACTCGATGTATGCGCCGTACGGCACCGGCTGCTCCTTTAAAAGGGCGCGGTAAAGCGCAAAAGGATCGCCGCTAAAGCCGAATTTCATTTTTAAGCAGTATGTTATCTGGTAGGTATCGCCGATCGATATGTAATGTTTGATGCGCGAGATGTTATCGGAATATTCTTTTTTGGAGATGTTCAGCCGGGGATCTTTAATATCACTTGATCCTGACGCGGGCTTGTTCATACTTCCGTGATGCGGAGCATCATATACGCCCATCATCAGGAGAGGAAAGTCGCTTCTCTTTTTCTGATAAAGGACCTCTTCAAAACAGTGGCCGGCCTCATAAGAAAGGAATCCCGCGACATAGTACCCGGATTCGAGCGCTTGCTCGATCCTGTTAAAAGCGCCGGTCAGCGATGAAGGATCAGTGCAGCAGATGATCTCGTGTGGATCATTGAATTGCAGAGGCTTATTCTCAAATTCTATCAGTATCTTCACGGGCATTCCCTTCGGTCTGGGTCCCCGAGCGAACGAAGTGAATCGAGGGGTAGGTCATGACCTGTCAGTATCTTATGATATCCCAGGTTGTAAGCTGATCAATAATTGAACAGCATTAACAGGAACTTCTCTCCGAATGAATATATCAGCGCGATATAGATGGTCAAAACGATCAGGACAACAGAATGCCCCCATCTTATGAGCGAAGCTGATCTTTTTGTTGGTCTTACATCGGCCTTGAAGGCGTAGAATTTAAGCTGCCTGTTGAACTTGTCTATCGTGAATTTGACGACTTCTTTCGGGAAAATGACCGCGAAGAGCGAATATATCCAGAGCGCCGCGAGGAGCACTTCAATTAACCATAAATAGATCGACATTTTTACCTCCCTTAGATTACCACGAGCTCATATTAAACCATATTATGATAAAAGATTCACCGATATTTATAATATAATTTTATATGATCCTTTCGGCTTCGACGCATCCTGCGCCGCTTTAGTCATCGTCAGCCTTATTACCTCTATTGAAATAACGGTCAGGATGGAGCCGGGGAAGAAAAGAAGGAAGAGATAAACTGCCGAAATCCGCTACATACGTGCAGTAAATTCGACTATCCTCACCCATATCTTCCTTATAGTAATTTGGCATAATAATTGCACGTGAGAATAATGACAAATGTCAAATGATCCCGCGGTGCGGGATCCCGCACATATTTATATATTGTAGCGGGACAAATGACAAAGAAATCGGGGCATAAATCCAAATGACAAAGTATGACATAAGAGATAGGGCTTTGGAATTTGCTGTAAGCTGTGCAAAATTGACAAAACATCTTGTCAGAAGCCAAATGTCCATGGAATACTCGAAGCAGCTTATTAGAGCAAGCGCTTCAATAGGAGCGAATATCGAAGAGGCCGACGGAGCGATCTCGCGAAGAGACTTTGTTAACAAGATGGCAATTGCGAGAAGAGAAGCAAGGGAATCTCGCTATTGGCTCAGGCTTATCCATAGGGTCGACATTTGTCCAGACCAAACCACTGAACAAGAATCGATCAAATTAGCAAAAGAAGCTGAAGAAATACTCTTGATCCTAAGCGCTATCGTTAATAAGACGAGAGATAAGCATTAATTTGTCATTGGGATTTTGGGTTTGCTTTCTCATTTGTCATTTGTGTTTGGGATTTTCTTTGTCATTTTTCATTTGGATTTTGTCATTGAGAATGGATTTTATCTTCTTGACATTCACACGACATCCATATATTATTACGCGCTAGAGATGAAAAGGCCCCATGCGCAGTATATGACAAAGGCGTCTATATAATTAATAGGCGCCTTTTCTATATTTAAAAGGAGATTAACATGCCAAAAAGAAAAGACATCAAGAAAGTCCTGGTCATAGGTTCCGGCCCGATAATAATAGGTCAGGCCTGCGAGTTCGATTACTCCGGCACACAGGCATGCAAGGCGCTCCATGAAGAAGGATATCAGGTAGTGCTCGTCAATTCCAATCCCGCAACGATAATGACCGATCCTGTCATGGCGGACAGGACATATATTGAGCCGCTCAACATCGAATATATCGAAAAGATAATCGCAAAGGAAAGACCGGATGCGCTGCTCCCGAACCTGGGCGGGCAGACAGGACTTAACATGTCGTCGGAGCTCCACAAAAAAGGCATCCTTAAGAAATATAATGTAGAGCTTATCGGCGTGAAAGCTGATGCTATCGAGCGCGGCGAGGACAGGAAAGCGTTCAAGGAAGAAATGCAGAAGCTCGGCATAGACATGCCGGAGAGCGAGCTTGCCTACTCGGTCGAAGAGGCGGAAAAGATCGCGGCAAATCTCGGCTATCCCGTCATACTTCGCCCCGCTTACACGATGGGAGGCACGGGCGGAGGCGCGGTATATAACATTGAAGAGCTGAGGACCGTCGCGGCGAGAGGGCTTTCCGCGTCACCGATCGGCCAGATACTTGTCGAGGAATCGGTCATCGGATGGGATGAGCTGGAGCTGGAAGTCGTTCGAGACATAGAGGGCAACAAGATAACCGTCTGCTTTATCGAGAACATCGATCCGATGGGGGTGCACACGGGCGACAGCTTCTGCGTGGCGCCTATGCTCACCGTGCCCGAGAAGGTACAGATGATCCTCCAGGATTACTCATACAGGATCGTTGACGCTATCGAGGTCACGGGCGGGTGCAACATCCAGTTCGCGTACAACCGCGAGACAGGCAGGATCGTCATCATCGAAATAAATCCCAGAACGTCGAGGTCTTCAGCCTTGGCATCAAAGGCCACCGGATTCCCGATAGCAAGAGTATCGACAAAGCTTGCTGTCGGCATCTTGCTGAGCGAGCTCCCTTATTTCAAGGCCGGCACGCTTGATAAATACAAGCCCGGCGGTGATTATGTGGTCATCAAGTTCTCCAGATGGGCATTCGAAAAGTTCACGGAACAGGAAGACAAACTGGGGACCCAGATGCAGGCCGTGGGCGAAGTGATGAGCATCGGGAAGAACTTCAAGGAAGCTTTCCAGAAATCGATCCGTTCGCTTGAGATAAAAAGATACGGGCTGGGGGTAAAAAAGTTCCAGGATCTGGACGTTGCGCAGTTAAAGGCGAAGCTCGCGTTCCCCTCGAGCGAGCGCATATTCCTTATGTACGAAGCGCTCCGCAAAGGCATGACGCCTAAAGAGCTTTGGGAAATGACAAGGATCAACATCTGGTTCATTGAGCAGATGAAGGAGCTCGTGGACGCGGAAGAAAAGATCAAGAAATTCAAGGGGCAAGATATCCCGAAGGATGTTTTCATCCAGGCGAAGAAGGACGGATTCTCAGACCGTTACCTGGGAGAGTTGGTAGGGAAACAGGAGAAAGAGATCAGAGATCAGAGGTTAGGATTGAAATTGATAGGCGCTTATGATCCTGTTCCGGTGAGCGGTGCGGACGGCGCATATTACTATTCGACATATATCGGGAAGGACAACGTATCCGTCACAAAGAACAGGAAGGTCATGATACTTGGAGGAGGGCCTAATCGGATAGGGCAGGGGATAGAGTTCGATTACACATGCGTCCACGCGGCTTTCACGCTCAAAGATGAGAATATCGAATCTATTCTGGTGAACTGCAATCCCGAAACGGTCTCGACGGATTATGACACATCGAACAAGCTGTATTTTGAGCCGCTGACAGTCGAGGATGTCCTTAATATATACGCCAAAGAGAAGCCGGAGGGTGTTATCGTTCAGTTCGGCGGTCAGACGCCGCTGAATATCGCGAAGGAGCTTGCAAGCGCGGGCGTGAACATACTGGGAACAAGTTTTGAGAGCATCCATCTGGCTGAAGATCGGGACAAGTTCCGCCATGTCATTGAAAAGCTCAAGATCCCCCAGCCCGAAGGAGATACTGCGATATCTGAGGATGAAGCTATCGAAAAGGCGCATAAGATCGGCTATCCGCTGATGGTCCGCCCGTCATTTGTCCTCGGAGGCCGCGGCATGAGAGTTGTCTATGACGAGAAGATGCTGATAGATTACGTGAAGACGGCGATAAATATCACGCCGGAGTATCCGATGCTCCTTGATAAGTTCCTTGAACAGGCTTTGGAGGTCGAAGTTGACGCGATATCTGACGGCGAGGACGTATATATCCCGGCGGTGATGGAGCATATCGAGCTTGCCGGCATCCATTCCGGCGACAGCGCGTGCGTAGTACCTTCCCGCAATATCCCGGAGAAGCACCTGAAGACGATCGAGGAATACGCGAAGCGGATCGCGACCGAGCTGAAGGTAAAAGGGCTGATGAATATCCAGTTCGCCATATGCGATGATGTGGTTTACATACTGGAAGCGAATCCCCGCGCATCGAGGACCGTTCCCCTAGTCAGCAAAGTCATGAACATCCAGATGGCGCACATTGCGACGCAGATATTGCTTGGAAGGAAGCTTGCGGACATCAAGCCGAAGCAGGTAAAGAATATCGGTCATCTTGGGGTAAAGGAAGCGGTATTTCCGTTCTCCGCATATCCGTCTGTTGATCCCGTGCTGGGGCCGGAGATGAAGTCGACGGGTGAGGTTTTGGGAATGGCGGCGACGTTTGGCAAGGCATATTACAAGGCGCAGGAGGCGACGGGATTGAAGCTTCCGACATCCGGGTCCGTGTTCATATCGGTGAGTGATGATGACAAAAAGTATATTATCGAGCCGGCGAAGAAGCTTGCGGAGCTTGGGTTCAAGATAAGGGCCACTAAAGGGACGAAGGAGTTGCTGGAGAAGAACGGGATAGCTTCCGAGATCGCGGTGAAGATGCACGAAGGCAGGCCGAATATTTCTGATGACATCGCAAATCGCCAGGTCAATCTCATAATAAACACCCCGGTTGGGCGTGTGGGCAAGTATGATGACAGCTACATCCGCAAGGCGGCGATAAAGTTCAAGATCCCGTATATCACGACGATAGCTGCGGCTAAAGCGGCAGTTGAGGGGATCGCTGACATCAAGTCAGGCGGCATAGAGATCAAGGCATTACAAGATTATCACGGGTAACTGAGGCCCCCCTGAAGCATGCGCAAGCATTGCTTCAGGGCAGGATTATCATGGGTAGAGCTCCCTTGAGGCAGGCAAGAATATGAGAGTCAGGCTATAAAGAGATTGGGTTTTCAGGAAATTGCGGCAATTTATTTGGATTTTTGTTTTTAAGATACTTATCCATGCTATCAATTGACATTATAGTAAGGAGTTTCTCCATTCGACTTAGAACAACACCTTCCATCTTACTATTATTTGAAATGCTCTGAGCATATTTAACTATCCCCTCCTTTAACGCTTTATATAAATTATCAATATGTATTGCAACCGCATTATCCTGACGCGATTCTATGCTTAACTGAAGTTTTCTTGCATCCCCGTCACCTATTGCATGATAAATCTTTCTGGCTTTACCCCTTACGGACATACTTGATTCTGCTGACATAGAATGTAATATTGCGCATCTTGCAGAATACAAATCAATCGCCGAACAATCTAATGCGGACCCTGGTAATAGATATTGATCCACCCAAGAAATAAAATCATCCTTATCAACATATTCATGCTGCTGAGCCCGATTCAATGACGCCATAATATCGATAATGGAATAAAGCAATATTAATGAGGGCGAAGCATACATATTCTGTAAGCAATATACTACTGCATATAGATTTTGCTCCATATATTTATCAATCATTTTCTCTACTAGAGCGCTCATAAGATATTCTCAATATTATAATGAATTATCCATAATATTTGTCAAATAATTTAACATATAATATTAATTTACAATACTTATGGTCTTGTCTGATTAATCTCCATTGTTTCACGATTGAAAACCGAGGGAAATAAAGGTAGACTGATAACATAATAATCCTTTAATGCATATGAATAACATATGGAGATACCATGAAATTTAATCCATTCAGTCCAAACTCGATTGTATCTACAAACTTATTTGCTGGAAGAACAGACTATGTGTTTAAAATCCTCGGCAAGCTTATGCAAGTTCAAAAGGGCATGCCCTCCAGCTTTTTTCTCTATGGTGAAAGAGGTATCGGCAAAACAGCACTTGCTAAGTTAATTAAAAGCATTGCTGAAGACAAAGACCCTGAATTGGGGAATCTTAATTTTCTAACCTCTTACTATAGCATTGAAAAAAACCAGTCTATTACTGCAAGCCTAGAGTCAGGATTGAATGAATTAACAGACAAAATACCCAGCTCAACACTAAGCATCTTAGGAGCCAAACTTGGAGCCCTACTAACAAATGGTAAATTTAGCATAGGGCCTTTTGGGGTAGAGCTCAAATCAATTGACGATAAAATAATTGCTGTAAGAGATCAATTAATTTCTATTCTTTCAAATGTCATAGAAGCAATAAAGAATACTGAGGAAGAAAAGAGAAAAGATGGTATCTTTATTATTATTGATGAATTAGATAATGTTAATAATATTGACCTATGCGCTCAACTATTTAGAGGAATTATTACAACCTTAGATGTAAAAGGATTAGGAAATATTTCGTTTTTACTGATAGGATATAAATCGACATTAGATAAGTTTTTTATGGCGGATTCCTCTGCTAGAAGACAATTTGATCCAATAAGGCTCGGGGTAATGCCAAATGATGAAGCAATGGAGGTGCTTATAAAAGGCTTTAAAAAAGTTGGTATAACATGGGACAATGAAGCTTTATCAAAAAAAATCTTTGTTACAGGGGGCTATCCACACTCCATCCAACTATTGGGCCATAATTTAGTTGAACAAGATATAGATAACAATATCGACAATAAAGATTTAGATGCGGCAATAAGCAATACTGCAAAGGAGTTACAAAGTAAAGATTTCGCAGAAATGTATCACTTTCATGGCAAAGTAGGAAATAGAGAAAAGATACTTGATGCGTTGGCTTTTGCGGCTGGGCCCCTTTCATGCAAGGAAATCGAAAAATATGCCCATGTAAAATATGTTTCCCAATACATTTCAGATTTAGAAAAAAGAGGAAGTATATCTGTTGATAAAGAATCGGGTAAGATTTATTTACATTCACATTTGTTTCGTATGGCGATTATGTCAAAGATATTTAACAAAATAATCGAAGAAGACTATTTGAGCGAGCTGTTTGCCATTAGGGTTAAATCTCAAGAAACCAAATAATACGCCTTTTGGATAGAAGGGGCAACCCCTTCGACACCTCGACTCACTCCGTTCGCTCGGTGCTCAGGGCAAGCAAGGG